>Ga0307414_10000113_pt1 | contig 57784 bp, 83 predicted proteins | sample DK1Ometagenome_FD_203804 | JGI IMG/M metagenome (GOLD analysis project Ga0307414, IMG submission 203804) | Maize rhizosphere microbial communities from greenhouse at UC Davis, California, United States - DK15-O-3 | ecosystem: Host-associated > Plants > Roots > Rhizosphere > Soil | place: USA...
CTGTCCGCAGTTCTCATCCCGCTATTCGTCGCGTATGTCGTCTTCGCATACCGCTATGCCCGCTACTCGCCATGGAATGCAACCTGGCAGGGCGTCACCCTCGAAGCTCAGAAGGTCACGATGTCGGGCCTTGTCGCCTTCTTCATTGCCGACACCATCATCGGTGGTAGTTGGCCGGGGCGATACTCGATCCTCATCATCCTGCTCACGCTCCTCATGGTCGAAGCGTGGGCCACACTGATAGGCTTGCTCCACGTTCAGCGCTCGCGCGAGAAGGTCACTCCGCGACAGGGCACCGGATACGTTGATCCCGAGGAGATTCAGCCCGCGCATGTCCAGGCCACCACTGAGATCCAGGTGGTAGACTTGAAGCAAGAGGAAGGAAACGAAAATGGCTGATAACGTCACTACCGACGAGAACGGTGTTCCTACACCGAAGCCCACGAGCAAGGTCGCCGCTGGTGCCCTGACGGGTGTTGCCCTGACTGTGTTCGTTGCGGTACTGGGAGCTATCGACGTGAATCTGCTGGCGTTCCTTGGCGGCTGGGCACCTGTTGCCCTCGTCGGCATTGGTGCCCTGGCAACCGCGCTCGGTGCGTACATCAAGCGCCCCACCGGCATCCAGTGACTCTCGTCCGACACTAGCAGAGAGGAGCCATTCGCAGCCCCACGTAAGCGGTTGAAAGGATGGTGACTACATCTGACAAAGGCCCCCAGCCATTATCGGCTAGGGGCCTTTCGTCGTGCTAGGTGTTACTTGCGGGCGATCTTCAAGAGAATCAGGTAGCCGATCAAGTCGGTGACCGTGTCCTCGTCCGCGAAGTCGTGACCACGCTGGAGGCGTGAGAGCTTGTCATCGATCCGGACCAGCAGTTGCTCCTCGGGGGAAGCGCCTGAGAAGATCCGCACGGGATCAAGCGCGGAGTTACCGTACGCCTTGTTCTTCTCGATCAGCATGCTCCCGATGGTGTCGAGCTCTCCGTGCACCTTCTCCTCGAAGCTCTGAACGTCCGTCATACCAACCTCCGCCTTATCGCTCCAGATCCTGCAAAGGTGGAACCAGTCGAATCCCTCAGGCCACTTGTGATACTCGGTGGCTGGGGTGTCGCCGATCTTTGGAACGACCCATACCTCATACCCGAAAGCGGTTACTGAATCCTCTGGGATGAGAGTTGCGTCAATTCCGAAGCTGGAGATGTAGCCCAGCGCAGCCTGGCTAACGCGCCTTTCTGGCATGACTGCCATTACACAATCTCCATGTTCGTCGGGGTGTTGTTGCGGATGCGCAGTGTGAGCACGCCAGCTGTTGCGACGTTACCGCGCGAGACCGTGAACCACGATGAGCCGTTGTCCAGGCTCGGGGTGGTGACGATGTAGCGCTGGTTGCCCACGCTGTTCAGGTTCCAGTTGTGGAAGTGTCCCACGAACAGGATCTTGGCGAGCGCAGTCGGCTGGTCTCCGAGGGCCTGCCCAGCCCACCAGCGTTCCAGCCCTGTCTGCTGACCCGCGCGGTGCCCGTGAACGAACCCGAGCCATGTACCGTCGATGGTTGCGATGCTGACGGACTCCAGGTGCTCCTCCGGGGCGCGGAACTCCAGCGTGTTCGGGAGGTCGCGGTCCGAGAATACATCTCGCAGCTGTTCCTGCACCTCGATACCCCAGTCGTCGTGCGACGTGGAGGCGGGGGATTGGAAGCCAACGCGGTTCTGGCTGTGGTTGGACGGCACGGATACGTGAATAACCGGGGCGTACTCCAGGAAGCGATTCAGCCCGATAGCCTGGAGGCGGCGCAGAACGCGAACCTGCTCCACGAGGTTCAAGTCGTTGGTCTGACGCTGACTTGACGTGTTGCAGAAGTTCTCGATACCGTCACCGAGGTCCGCCCAGATGATCTCCGCTGCCGGGTTCTCATCCAGCAGTGCACACGCGTGGTCAATAGAGGCCATGAAGCGCGCGATGGTTGCCTTAGAGCCGCCGTTGATATCCACCTTGCCAAGCTGCGGGTCCGCGAAGCAGAACACGAACGTGCCACTCGGGTCCACGTCAGCGCGCTCGCCGCGGATGGGCTCGTACGCATCGATTGCTGCGATCAGTTCGTCAGCACTCAGAGCCTGTTCAGCGCTCTTGCGGCGCTCTGTAGCGCTCGCGCGAGCAGAGTAGAGGGTCGCAATGCCATTAGGAGTCTGCGCATCCCACTCGCTGAATCCGTAGGTGAAGACGTACTTTTCGGGGTCGAATCCCCGTGAGCGCATTCGTTCATCGATGTGGTCCTTCGTCTGCGGAACTGAGTCCGTGGTCTCCACGATCAGTGAGCCGTCTGCCTTGCTCTCGATCTTGAAGCCCTTGCCGGTCGGCTTGGCCTTCTCGGCTGGCTCCGCTTCTGGTACCTCACGCTTCATGTCGAGGCGCTGTCGTGATTCGGTCACCGCCGTCTTGCTGTATCCCAACTTCGCGGCGGCATCCTTGGAGGACAACTCCCGCACGGTCTCCAGCATTTCCCTCGTCAGGGCTGGCTTCTTGCTACTCATACGAGCTCCTCCGTCATGGTTTCACCATATTCTATCAGCATGTCGATCGTCGGTCGGTGCGCCCGGTCGCGCAGGTATCCGATTGCGTGCATCATGGCACTGTTTGCGTCATTGGCGTCGGGCCTGTTGACCATCGTAGGCGTTGTCCAGTACCCAGTCGCCTTCAGGAACGCCTCTGTGCGGGGGAGGGTGCCTATCAGCTTGCGCTGTTCCGGCCTGCGCCATGTGATCTCGCCGTTGGTCATGATCTGCAACGCGCCTTCGATCCTAAGCGGTTCGAGTTCGTCCAACTTCCATGAGCGCTCACCCGGGCGCGGCGCGAATGACTCACAGGTGATCTCATCCGCTGACTCGATGTACGGGTCGATGCGCTGGAGCAGTCCAGCCAGACCGCCGAGAACCTGACTGCGACCCAGCACCCAGGGACGCCTGTCGCGCTCGTAGCCCATGACCACGACGCCGGTCTCCATGCCGGGGTCAATCGACAGTAGTCGCTTCATATTCGCCCTTCAGTATCTTCTGCATGTCGGCGTCCCCGTAGAGACTACCGTTGAATCCGCGACTCACTCGCGTTCCATACACCTTGCCGTCAATCACGGGGTAAGAGATGAGCACTCGGCCCACGCCTTCCTTCTCGGCCTTGATCCACTGGAGGTCAACGTTGCGGGTTGGACGGATCTGTCCTGCCTTGTCGCCGCTGCCGTATGGCTTACCCTCGGAGATTGACTCCGCATGCGCTAGCTCCACGAGCTCCCAGCCGCCCTCCACGACCCGCTTCACCCATGTAGCAAGCGCGCTACAAGGGTCATCGAACTCCTCGGCTTCCTTCGTGACGGTCGGAGGGTAGTAGTCCTTGTAGGCACTGTTCACATCCTCATCGTCGTCACCATGGTTCAAGGTGTTGTCCTTGGCGTCTAGCTCTGCCCGCTTCTGAGCCCGGTACGCCTTCTGGCGCTCCCAGACTCCCGCCGTGAACTCCGGGTGGAGATCGGGATACGGGAGGATACTTCGCCCATCAGTGTGCACATCGGGAACTGCACCCCAATCAGGTGAACTGAACGCCCCCACGATACTCCTCCTCGCCGACCTGCTTCACTTCCACGCCCATCCATTGGGATAGGAGCTCCTGCGGCATTACCGTTCCGCGTCCGTTGAGGCACTGCTCCAGCACGTAGATCAATGCATCCGTGTCCTTGGTGGACTCTACATAGCAACATTCTGTGATCCAGTCCGGCATCTTACCTATGGCCAGGATGGGGCCAGGAGAGCCAGGGAGGGCCTCGGCTGGCTGGATGAGGTCAGTGTACCCTAGAGCCGTTCTAGCGGCTGAGAGGCGCTGCCAGTCCTCTGTCGTGGGCGGTTCTGCCCAGAGTATCGCTAAGAGTCTGATGGGAATCGCCTCGCTATCGCGTTTTCAAGCTCTCGGATCGCGCTTCCCCACAGTTGGTTGCTCGACAGTCCAGCGGTCGCGAGTAGTTCATCCGTTACGGTCTGCTCAATACCTGCCGTGAACTTGACGCGGAAGTGGTGTAGTCCAGTTTCCGGATCGAACTCTCGCATGAGAGAGAAGCCATCGGGAACTGTTGGGTAGTTCTCCGAGACTGATTGGCGGGTCACAGTGTCACCCGAGCCGCATGCATGGCCTCGAACAGCTTGCGAAGCGCGTCATCAGGGGTCGATCCGTTGCGGCTCATCCGCACGATCTCGCCGTCGGGGCCGACTCCGTCCAGATCCGCATACCAATACCGGGAGACAGTATTGGGAACCGCATCCATCAGCGTTATGTCCTCGACGGACATCTCTTCAATGGTGATCTTCGTCTGATCCTTGTCCAGTATCACTTGACTACCTCCAGTAGCTTTCGTCCCTTGTCTTCTGCCGTCTTCACGCGGCCTTGCTCAATCAGCGAGTCGATCTGCTGGATCAGGTCACGCGGGTGGCGTGAGCCGAACTTGCGCAGGACAACCTCGCGGGCTGCCGTTCCGTTCTTCTGAAGCAGGAACATCTCGATCTCGTCAACCTCCCTGGCCCATGCGCTGGCGCTGATCTGTGCTGCGATGGTGAACAGGTTGGCTACCCACTCCTCGGCGTGCGTAATTGCGATCACCACGTCCTGGTACTCGACCAGGGTGCGCCCATCCTCTAGGGCCAACAGGCTCGCGGCCTTGCGGGTGGACTCCCACAGTCGGGTGAGGGACGGTTCCAGAATGCCCCACTCTGCTCGGGTGGATGCCATGTCTCGTGTCGTCACCTTGAACCGGGAGAATCGATCCAGAGCCGAGTCTGTCAGGTTCATGGCGATCACAGAGCGACCCGTCTTTGCCTTCAGGATCTTCTTCGTGTTGGCGAACTCTGCCGCCCACTGTCGAGCCTGGTGCTCGAAGCCGTGGAGCGCTGCATCCGCGTTGCCGTTGGTCTCCCGCAGGGTTTCATCTGTGATGATCTTCTCGTCACCGATGTACCAGACGAATCGCGCTAGGAATCCCGTGTGGAACAGACCGGTGTTCAGCTGTGCCGGGAGGGAGAGCTCGCCCTTGAATGTCCCCATGAAGTGGACATTGAAGAACGTCTTGGCGCTCTTGCCCGAGAGTTCACGCCTGCCCTGTGACGCACGGAGCATGGGCGGAACATCGCCGTTATAGTATTCGGCCATCTTTTCGTAGATGCCCTCGGCCCACTGCTGGCTGTTCGTGCTCTTGAAGAATCCATGCGCCTCATCGGCGGCGAAGAATGACACCTTGCCGTCCCGCTCGATCAGCTTCTCCTGCAAGGCGACCGGCGAAGCGTCCGAACCCAGGAGCCAGCCCTGGTCCTCGTCGAAGATCTCCCACAGGCACGACTTCCACAGTCGGCGGCTGGAAGACTTACCCGAACCAGAGCCACCGAGGGCGATCATAAACAGGTTCAGGGCGTCGCCCGTGTGCGGGATACGACCGATATCACAGAAGGCACCAGACAGTACCGACCACGCGTTCTGCCTGGCGTAGGGACCATTGTGGGCCACGCCCAGCCGTTCCATAGACCAGCGCTCGTACCGCTTGATGAAGTCCATCTCGTTCTCGGCGAGGATGCGCTCTTCGTCCGTGACCAACACGACCGAGGGGCGCTCGATCTTGGTCTCTTCTGTGATTAGCTCTTCGGGGTTGACCTGGCTGATGACGGTTGCCTTGTCATACGCCACGTCCTGCTGCGCCTTCAGGGCCTCAGCGATCAGTCCGCGCAGGTTGCGGGGGTCTTCCCTCCACTTGCGGCTAGCCGGGGCGTGCCATGCCACCGCCAGAACGTCCTCGAACGTCAACTCGGGCTGGCGGAACAGGTCGCAGAGCAAGCGGTAGCGAAGCGTGGACCGGTCCTGCGTGGCGCTCGGTTCGTCCGTGATGAGGCTCATCTTGAACGTGCCCGGGATCTTGGCCAGGGCCGTGGCGTACTCGGGGAGATCCTGCACGTCGTCGAAGCTGACCTCGGCAGGGAGTCGCATAAGTGGCTTCTCCTCGAAGCTCACGTCGGCGTACTTGCCCTCGATCTCCTCAATGTCGTACATCTCACCGCTCATGTGCGATGAGACCTGCTCTGGGAATCCGTGGCGGGTGTTCGTCGTGCCGGGGATTCTCAGGTACTTGTTCGCTGACCAGCTGGACGGGTCGGAACCGTCAGCCTTGTGGGCGATTGCAATTCGGCGTGACGCGTCAGCCGCACGGTCAGAGTCCACTGGCTCGGTGAGCACCCAGTAGTCCTGGTAGCGGCCAGCGCTCGACTCAACGTGGATGGACGGCGTGAGGCGGAACTTGTCCGGGGTACAGGTGTCAGAGTCCTGGTAGACCACCATCGAAGTCAGCGCGTTCTCCGGGATGCGGCGGATGTTGCCGTCCGAGCCGTCCTTGTTCTTCTTGCGCATATTCCCGTACACCAGCGGACTGATGTAGGTGTCCTCGTTCTGGTGCGACACTGCCCACTCAACGAGGTCTTCGATGTTCTCCGGGTAGAGGAAGTCTACCTGGCGGTTCAACTGCCCCTTCGGTCCAGCCTGCGACATCAGGCCACAGACGACCCAGCCCTCCTGGTCACCCAGGATCGTAGTGACGAACTGGTGGATCTGTTCACTGCGGTCTGTCAAGGTTTCCTCCGGGAGTTGAAAGTGGGGCATTGGATGGGGCGCAGGTCGTCCGTCTATCTCGTGCAACTTTTCGCAGGGAACACGAGGCTGGCAAGGGAAAGGAGTGGCCGCCGATACGCCGTGAAACCTCAGTCCGCCTTCTCGGGTTCATGTCCATACATCGGCCCCGAGTTGACGCCCCATCCGCCCAGTCTAGATAAGCTTGTTGAGCCTTTTCAAGTCTATGCTCAGGACCGGACGAGTTTATGACGACTACCCGAGTCGTTACTACTTAGAAGCCGGTCTGGCCACTGCCCGCGCTTGCGCCAACCGGTTCGCGGTCGGCCTTGCGCTCCAGGACGACGAACTCGCCGAACGTGAGCTCGTAAGCCACGCCAGTCGAACCGTCGTTCTTGGGGTACTCGCGGTGCTCCAGCTTGGCGTTGGCCACCTCGACCCGGTCACCCGGCTGGACGCCAGCCACGACGGACTGCCAGTCACCACGAGTGATGAAGGTGTACCAGTCAGTGCCGGTGTCCTTCCACTCGTTGTTGTTATTCTTGTCCTTGTAGCCCTTGTTGACCGCGATGGTTGTCTCGGTCAGAGCGCCGTCGAACTTGGACTCGCTGCGTCCCACCGTTCCCACGATGCTGACGGTTGCGCGGCTTGGCTTGAAATCTGCCATTGTCATTCTCCCTGTTCCCGCACGGTCTGTGCGAACTCTGCATGCTTGCGGATCTCTTCGCTCAGGATGTGAGCGTTTTCGGGTGTGAGTTCAACTGCTCCCACATGTGTCCCGCTTTGATCGATGGTGGCCAGATAGACCACGCCTGGATAGCCATTCTCGGCATCTGGGCGGAAGCCTTGGACTACCGTCCTCTGTCCGCTGTCAGCCTCTACGAAGCTACTCGCCATTCTTCTCCCGTTCCCGCTGCGCCACCCTCACGTCGCGCTGCGCCTTGCCATACTGTAGCAGACCCTGGAACGCAGTGAAGTGCGAGTCCAGGTCTTGGGCGGGCACCCAGCGACAGAACGCTGGCATGTGCTCGCCCTTCCAGCTTACATCATTCGGCCTGATGTGCAACACCCCGACCTCGGTGACCGGCTTCTGCCAATCCCTGAGTGAAGCATAGCTGTCATCATCCTGCGGAACGAACATCTCTGGTGCGTTGAACAGTGCGGCCAACTGCATCCATGTAGAAGTGTACAGCCCCCTGGACGTCTTTATGTCCATCAGGCAGTAATTCCCATCAATCTCCCAGACTCCGTCGAGCGTTCCGGCGTAGCCCAGTTCCCCGTTCCACACCGTCTTCTCGATGAAGTGAGGCTTGATGTCATGCTCGCTCTTGAACTTGTCCCACTCGGCGACCATTTCCCAGTGAGAGTCGTGAGCCTGATCCGTGTCGGGATATGGCAGGAACGAGCCTGGCACATCCGCCTGGATCCACTCGTGAGTCCATGATCCCATCTCCGACGCGTCATTCAAGACACCGGAGTGATATGAGTTCAGGTCCATCCCGGGCTCGATGCCCTTGTTCTTGGCGGGCAGGTAGCGCAGCATCTTGAAGCCGCGCTCCTCGGACATCGTCAGGAGCTTATGGGCGTTGGCAACTGCAAACCCGGCAGTCTGATCCACAGCCCACTGAACCAGCGCGTCCTTGGCCTCAGCCTTCAGAACCGTCGTGATGGAGGGAACAATTTCCTTGTCCTCCGTGACGGGGTTCCTGTACCCACGCCCGCCCCAGCCGCTGTTCTTGACGGCAAGGGCGGGAAGGGTCACTTATCCTCCGCGGCTTCAGCCTTCAGCGCATCGACCAGCTTCGTCATGACGCCAGCGTTGTTGAACCAGTCGTCAACGCCGTCGGCAATCTTCGTGCCGAGCGCATTCAGCTCGTCCGGGGTCTTGCCCAACTTGGACAAGCCGTACGCCTTAGCCTCGGCCTGGAGCTTGGTGAGCGCCTGTGCCGGGGTCGTGGTTGCGCCGCCTGCTGCCTTGGTTGTGGCTGCCGCGACTGCCTTGGGCTTTGCCGGTGCTGCCGCTCCTGCGCCGTCCATCACTGCCTGGCCAGAGACTTCCGGCTCGACCGTCATGGTGGGAAGGTGGAACAGCTGGAGCAGGGCGATGCGGTATGCCACCGACATGGCCTGTGCGGTGGAGCGGTCAGCGAAGTCATCCGCCAGCCCCGGTGCAACCACCGTGACGCTGGAGCCGTCAGGCCCGAAGAACTCGAACTCGACCTCGACCTGCGTGGTCTTGATGACCCGGTTGCCCGACTCGCGCTCTGTCACGAGATGGCTCAGCGCCTTGCTCGTGTTGAAGACGCCGTACTTATGCATGTAGGGCGTCAGGTGGTTGATCGTGCCGTCGATACCACGGAACGGGAACGGAACCCCACCCGTGGATGCCTTCTCCAGCGCGCCAGCTTCCTGCGAGATAGCGTTGATCCGCTGGTAGATGTTCATTTCAGGCTCTTCAGCCTTCTTGGTGGCTGCTGCTGCCATTATTACCTCCGTGTTATCCGAGTTGTTCTACGAGTTGTTCCGTGATGGAACGGATGAAGTTCGCTACGAGGTCCAAGCCCCCCGGCTCGGCGCCCTCTTCGACCAGGAACTCGGCCACGTCGGCGTAGTCGTTGGCCATCGATTCGAGTTGCTCTCTGATGTACTGACCCGCCAAGGCGGCGGCTTCGTCCTTATCCATCGATGCCTCCCAGCAATTGTGCGAACGGATCTTCGGTGTTGTGCATGATGACTTCTCCCATCATCTTGGTGACAACCTGCTCGAAGTCATTGTATGCGACCTCGTAAGTCCTCGACGGCTCTCCGTACATGGAGATCGACATGTAGACCGAGCGGCCCTCCTCCTCATCCTTCACGTACAGGATGACCTTGCCCTCCGCATCTGCATAGTCTAGCACGCCCGGGTTCAGCGGGATCGTGCCCACTGCAATCATGTCAGTCGTCATTGGTGTCCTTCTTGTCATGCGGTGGATCGTGCGGGCATATCTTCCACCAGCAGTTAGTCGTCGGCGTCAAGCTTACTCCGGTCCCCGTCGAAGGGTTCACCGTAGAGCCACGTCTGGGCTCCCCAGACTCCCCATCCAGGTCGTGTTGCAATAGCATTGTTCGCGCAAGCCTCCAGCATCGGGCAGCCAGAGCAGAGCCTCGCGGCCTCCACATCTGACGGCATGTTGTCCGCCGTGTAGTCGGTCCACTTCTCGGTCTGACCCTTGCACTTCGCGGTGATCTCGTTCTGCGCCGTGTCGAACGTGTCGAAAGCCTGGCGGTGCACCGGATCTGCCAGCCGCACGGGCTGTGGTGCCTCGACGATGGGATCCTCTTGCGACTTCGCGCGCGCCTTGTCGGCGAGACACTGCCTGCAACGGCGGCGCTTGCTCCCGTCAGCGTTGGACTCGATGCGCGTGTTGGCGATGGTCCAGCGGTGACCTCGTGAGCACAGATCCCAGATCACGCCGTTGTCGTACTCTAGCCCGCCCTGGATATCCTTGCGACGGTGGAGCAGGCAGAGCCCACCGATGTTCGCGACCTTGCCGCAGTGCTCTACTTCACACCTGTTCATGGAGCCTCACTCTTACTGATGATTCCGGCGTCAATGTCTGCCATGATACGGTCTGCGTACTCTTCGACCAGAACACCTGATGGGCGGCAATAGTCGCGGTCATCGGTGAGCAAGTCCCAGAGTGTCTCGACCAGCCGTTCCTTGTCCATTCTCATGTCCTCACCAAACTCTTATTGAGGTCCAACTGGTGCTGGATCTGCTTGTCAAGGTGGCCTACGTCGAACGTACCCAGCATGCGGTACTCGATCATCGTCACCTGATGCTTCTGTCCGAGGCGGTCAAGGCGACCGATGCCCTGGACGTTGTTGCTCGCGTCATCATCCACACTGAGCCACATCACGTTGTACGCCGCCTCTTGCAGCCCGTCCGTTCCCGTACCCATTGCGGAGATCACGCCTACGATCACGTCAAGCTCGTCGGCTATGAAGTGCGCCAACGCCTTCTCGCGCTTCGTCTTGGACAGGTCACCGTCCCACGCAACGGCCTTGAATCCATGGTCCGTCAGGCGCTTTGCTGCCACCTTGGCAAACTGCTTGGAGTGGGTCAGCACAAGTGCGCGCTTGCCGTCCAGGTTGGCCAGGTCTTCCAGCAGGGCGTCCAGCTTGGGACTCGGGGCATCCTCCGTGAAGAACAGCTTCTCTGTCTCCATGTTGAGACTCGGCAGGGCCAAGGCGCAGAACCTGAGCATGCCCCGAGCGGTGATGGGGAACTCTGCGATGACTGGCAGCTTGCCCTCTCCGTCCGGCGTGGTGAGATAGCCCAGGTACGTGTTCTCCATCGAGTGGTAGAACTTGGCCTGGTCGGTGGTCATCTTCAGATCGCGCTCCACCCGCACGGGCGTAGGTAGATCAGCCAGGAAGCCGTTGGGGTGGAACTTGCAACACTGTGCCCGCTGATAGTGAGCGATGTAGCAACTGAGGGTTGACGCCAACTCGCCCGGCACGAGCTCGCCAGTGATACGGCGGTTCTGTGGAGCGAAGTGGTCATAGACGTGGGAGCACTTGGTCATGCGCCACATCCAGTATTCATCGTGGACAGCCTTGGGTTCGACCCACTTGGCCACGGTCCAGGCGTTCTCGAAGTTGTTGCGGAATGGCGTACCGCTCAACGCGATGCGGATTGGGGCGGTCATGCCTGGCTTGCGGCGGTCACCGACCAGCTTCTTCTGGCCAGCGTTGCCGTAGCGCCCCAGCATGTGGATCTCGTCCACGATCATGGCATCGACAGTGATGCCCTTCCACTCCTGGCGGGTGAACCACTGGGCGCTGGTGATGTAGACACCGGGCTCGCCCCACTTCATGGCCTCCCAGTTCGCCTTGCCCTTCTTGTCGCCTCCGAGCGGGCGAACATCATCAGCCACCCCCTGCCTGCGCAGCGTGCGCGCCCAGGCGCTCTTGTGCGTAGACGGCGGGGCAATGACAAGGGTTATCGCTGGCTTCAGCTTGGCGATGATTTCCGTTGCGACCAGGGTCTTTCCTGCGCCCGGAGCAGACACGATCAGTGCACCAGCCTCGGGCGAGATGCACTTCACGGCGTGGTCGATGTCGGCTTGCTGCCAGATGTACGGCTCTAGTCTGTCATCAGCCATTCGGCCACTCCTCTACCCGCTCTCCGTTGTAGAAGAACCGGGGCTTGCATCTCGGATCGGTCTCGGGTGGGATGCGATTGAACATCCACTCAGAGAAGGTCTTGAACCTCGCGCCGATGGTGATTCCCACAGTCAGGGCAATCATGGCAATCAGTGTTCTCATTGCTCCTCCTCGATCCGTAGAGCAGTTCAGCATAGTAGTATGCGCCGATCAGGACCATCAGTAGCGTCAGAACGCTGAGCACCAGCTGCCAGTCTTCCATCCTATCGCTCCATCGCTATGTATGTCAAGTCGTGAACGATATCCGCCCACTCGGTCAGCCTCACCTTGTACTTCGCGCCACAGTGCCCGCAGTAGGTTAGCTCTTGGTCCCCCTTGACGGCCCACACATACGCCAAAACACCCGGACCACAGTGGTCACAGGTGTCTTGGCCGAACAGGTTGGTGGGGGTCTCGGTGGTTGCGGTGTTCACTCTTCGTCCAGGTCGAGGCCGTTGACAATATCCTCGAACGTGGAGTCGGTCTGCATCTGCTCGTAGCTGTCCTCTGACACCAGGGCGGGCAGCGTCAGGCGGGCCATGATCTGCATCTTCAGCGCAACCAGCCGCATGGTCTTCATCCGCTGGAGGGGCTTGTCGCCCTGCCCCAACTCGACAGAGAAGAGTACCAATGCATTGTGCAGCGATGCTGCGATAGCCATCGTCTCGTTGTATGCCTGGCCGAGGGTGTTGATCGCCTCGTCCTTTTCATCCTCGTTCATCTCTTCGAGGTTGTATCCCTCTTCGGGCAGTTCAGTCATCGTCGCCTCCCGGCTTCTTGTGGCAGTTGCAGTCGCAAGTCTCTCGCTTGCAGAATTGGTGCCCGTCGTCCACCCCTGGCCACATACAGAAGCCAGACTTGGTCATGCCCTTAGTCTTGGGCGGCGCGGATGGCGCTGGCGATTTCGCGGGCTTGGTCGTTGTCGGTTTCCGTCTTGCCATCGAGTAGTGCCACCGCCTCATTTCGGATCGTGTAGTCGTCGTTCCACAGAGGCTCGACCGTGCTGAACATGAGCAAGCCATCGACCTCGGACCATGTGAATGTAGCCTTGGCTTCACCCAGGAAGACGGTGACGTGCTCCATCCCCAGAATGAACCACTCTTCCGCCTCGGCGGGCTTGGCCTGCTGGGCTTGCGCCTCCCGCACGGCCTCGATCTCGGCTGCTCGCGCTGCCACAATCGTGCTGATCGTGCGGTGGTCCTTGGTGCCGTATGCCTTCTTGACCTGACCCAGCGTTGCGCCCTCGGCCATCGCCTTGACGACGATGTGCTCGATGGATGCCTGCTCAGCGGCCAGCTTCTCGGCACGGAGCTTGCGCAGTTCCTCGTCTACGCCCGTGCGGTATGCGCGGAATGCGAACCGGCGCTCAGCGAGGTCTTGCAGGGTATCTTCCAGTGTCATGTGATCCTCCTGGTGTTAGTGTATCACACTATGATGATTCGTCCCCGAAAGCCACGGCCTTCTCCAGCGCATCGGCGTGTCGCCTTCGCCCGAACGCCTGGTCTGCCAGGTATCCTTGCAGGAGTTGCGCCTCGTCGGCCGAGAGCTCGAACGTGACCTGCTTGGGGACGCCCTCCTTGCGGAAGAGGATCTGGAAGAAGCCACGGGTGAATACCACCGGCTCGTAGTGTGAGTTGATAGCGCTGGCGAACTTCTCTGCAGCGCGGGCTATCCGACGCTCGTCCTCGATAGTCTTCAGGCGGTAGCGCATCTTCTCAATGCGCTGGCGCTCCTCGTATGAGCGATCAGTCATCGGAGCATCCCCCATCTGCGTAGCGGTCAAAGTCCTCTTCGTCTACGACCGAGTTGCAGTAGCCCTCAGGTGCGCTCATCTTCCGCGCCTCCGTCCCAGGTTGTAGAAGCCGACCATGGCTGCGACAATGCAGCCCATGGCAAAGAACATGCCGAAGCCGATGACCGCATGTGCGGTTGGTTCACCCGTTGCTGAGCCAGATGCGATGAACCACAGTCCACCCAGGACGAGGCCGACCACGAAAGTGATCTTGCCACCAATGCGCTCTTCATCCATTGAAACCTCCCAGTTGTGTTGTCGGCTTTGCGGAATCGAACCGCATTTCCCTCGCCCACGCGGGGTGTCCTAGACCTGTCAGAAATTCGCTAGCCGTCGAGTGCGCACTCCGCTAGCCGATATGACGAGACCGTACCTGTTAGACGATCAGCCGGTGGTGGTAGGCTCGCATCCTTTCGAGGGGAACTCCGAGCGCCTTGGGCCTACCGTGGGTACCCGCGCTTCGCGACCCCGGCGAGGATTGAACTCGCGACATTCTGATGGACAATCAGATGCTCTCCCACTGAGCTACGGGGCCAGCGAGACCCAGGGCGGGCTGAGGGCCTTGGGTCTCTGTGTGCTGGTCTAGTCTCGTTCCCCTGATTCCAGCACATTACTCAGGGGTACATCAGGGTTCCGTTGAAGCTCAGCCGCGTCAACCATACCCGTGGATCCAGCAGGGATCGAACCTGCGACCTTCTCCTTAAGAGGGAGTAGCTCTACCGCTGAGCTATAGATCCGAAAATGCAGAGGAGGTTTCCCGAGCCCCTGCATCATGATTGTTCTACTGTATCACACCACCTTCGCCAGCTTGTTCAGCTGCTCTCGGATGTGATGGGCGTGCGACTCTGTCACTTCGGCCACCTCATGTATGTAGAGGCCATAACCGCGCATCCAGCTTCGGACGTAGTCACTGTGGCGCTCGTTCGGGGCCACCGACACGGTATCCTGATACCCCGACAGTGCGGAGTAGACCACGTACGCCCACTCTCCACTGCCCCGGCGTCGGTAGTAGAACGCTCTGAACGGTTCGTTGATGGAGACATTCGTCACATCATTCGCTCGCGGCAGGATGCCGATCAGCATGAACGCTGTCCAGAGCGACAGGGACAGGTTCATCGCCAGTATGACAGCTACTACGATATCAGTCGCAGTCATCTCAACTCCTCCCAGAGTTCTCTGTGGTTGCGCGAGGCCCAGATTGCCACGTCGCGCCACTCCATGCCCGGTCCGGGTGTTGCCCATCGGTTCGCCTGGTAGATGCTGATTCCCAGCGTCTTGCTGATCTCCTCTGGGGGCCACTGCTCCACCTCGGACAGGTGCTTGATACGTTCGACCAGTTCGGGGTCTGGATCATTGGCCTTGGGGCGCTTGAACCCCTCTTGGCGGCGAAGGGCCGCCACTCGCGATGATCCGAGACCCACTCGCTCCCCGATCTGCTCATCGGTGAAGCCGAGTCTGGCCATTGCCACGATGCTCTGCCTCTTCTCGCGCTGTAGCGCGTTGAGCTCAGCCCTCCTCGTCATCGTCCACCTCTTTGGAGCCTGCTGCGTTGAACAGCGAGCCAAGGCTGAGAAGCATCATCAGAATGGAGCCAAGGGGGATGACTGCCATTGCAATCAACCCCCCGATCAAGTACACCATGCGAGCCTCCTAGTCGGCGTCCGCTCCGAGGTTCTCGGCGGCAGCCAGAGCGTACCCCCACGTCTCACCCGTGTCCTGGTATCGCTGCGCTGCGTATAGCGCTTCGTCGGCCTCGTCAGACCAGAAGTTCTTCGGAATCCATTCGCCTCGGAGATGGTTGGACTGCTCCGACTCGTCGCGGTCAACCTCCCGCTCTGCCACATTGACGAACTCGACGTGGTCGAGGGCGTTGATGACGTAGCCGACAAGGCAAGACGGCGTACCATCTGGCTTGCTGTAGTAGCAACCCGCGTCATTGACGCCTCGCTCGTTGTCGTAGAGGTAGTCCTTGCCGCGGTCCTCTACAGCCTTGCGCATCGCGGTGAGCACATCGTCCAGGCCGAACCTGGGCTCAGAAGTCGTCGTCATCGTATTCCTCCTCGTAATTTGATCGCTCATCGGCGGTGATGGCCCAGGCGATACCCTCACCGGGGTACCGAATCGAGGGCCAGTTGTGGCGATGCATCCGCACGGAGTTCACTGTGATGGGTGTTCCGTAAGGGCGGTCGTACCCGAGTGGGCCATGCCGTTCAAGGATGCGCTTGGCGGCGTCCCTGCCGATCACCTCCAACTGCTCGAAAGTGAGTTCTCCCTCGGTCTCGATGTGGATTGTCAGTTCTCTCGTAGGCATGCCTGCCTCCTCTCTTATGCGCCCTTCAGGCGGACCAGGTACCCGCCGACACCCTCGCGGATGTTCTGCAGGTTGCGAACCGAGGGGCTTTCCCACTCGTCAATGTCGGCCATGTCATCGACCCAGCTGACCAGTTCACCATCTTCGGTGACCGAACCGAGGTCCATGATGTGGTTGACCCAGTTCAGGTCGTCCTCCACGTCGGCGAAGATGTCGAACTCATGCCGGGTCATCTTGGAGATCCAGCGAAGCCGAGCCTCCAGATCTTCCAGCATCGGGTGGTGCGTGATGTCACCGGACTCATCGACGATGTAGAAGCCCTCGCCAGCCAGGTACTCGGTGTGGTAGTTCGTCTGCTGCTGCTCGATCAGAAGCCGATCCTCTTCGGCCTCCATGCGCTGCACCATCTCATCCCAGTCAGCATCAGACCACTGATTCTCAGGCTTCGAGAGATCGTACTCCTCACCGCTGGGTGCCTGAAAAAGAACCGCTGCTCGGCTCTCGCTCTTCATGTCGGCTTCGGCTTGGCGCTTCTGCCACTCGTCGATATCCTTCTTGTAGTTCTCGACGGTGAGTTCGCAGCTGAGGTCGTCGTCATCCACCGTGCTTCCGGTGAACGTGACAGCCTTGACTGGCGTCGTGTCCTCGCTGCCCCTGGACTTCGTGGTGGTCGTGGTCTTGTGGCCACCAGCCGTTGCTCCCGAGTATCGACCGTAGCTGTAGCTGTCGTAGCTCATCCGCGGCGACTCTTCGTGGTTCATGATGAAGCCGTTGACGACCTCGATCATCTTCTGCTCGCCGAGCTCGAAGATGCCGCCGTACATCGCGTTGATGCTGTTCATCGCATCTCGCAGAAGCATTGGAGTGGACGCCATGACGAACGTGCCGTCCATCAGGTGAGTGTACGCCACCGGGCTGGACTTCAGCCGTGCGATGTGAAGCTCACCGTTCTCGTTGCCGTCGATCCATGCGATTGCCGCATAGCCCGCCAGTTCGTTCAGGCTCTTGACGCCACGCTGAGCGATCAGCGACGGAATGACCAGTGAATCGACCTCGCCGTGCGCCTCCTTGGTGATGCCGAGCCCCTCTCGGAGCTTCCAGTCGTTCGAGATGACGCCGTTGTGAACCAGCGCGATGTTGTCATCGGTGGACACGACCGGGTGGTTGTTCCGGTTGTCTTCCTTCTTGCCCTGGGTGGCGTACCGAGTGTGCAGGATCACCGTGTCGGCATCCCTCGGAAGCTCCGCCAGACTCAGCTGGGAGCCGGGTTTGGGCTGCTTGTAGACGCCAGCCCCGCCGTCGCTCGCTCGATACCAGGCGAAACCACTGGCATGAGTGCCACGATTCTCGATCTGGGTGAGAAGGCTGTGTGCCATTTCTCGCATGTTGACTGTTGATCCCGGTCCTCGGGAGATTGAAGCAATGCCGCACATGGTATATAACCGTCCGCTCTGTGGGTCCATGTTGTGTCATGGAGGTGTTTGTCTATGTTGAATTGAGAATGTAGAGTAGCCCCGGAAGGAATCGAACCTTCGCCCACCAGGATGCGGGGCCAGAGGTCTCAGCGGGAGCTTATCCCCGCCTCGACCAGTCCAGATTTGTTTCTTCACCCAGGAGTTCTGATTCTCCTCGATACCCGTCGTCGCGGATTCAAACCTTGCATAACCTCGGGAGTTGGAGGCGGTCGGGTCATATTGTCGGCGACTTCCGTGAAGTGGACAGAAGGAGACTTGAACTCCATGCGGGAACGTCTTCCCGACCCCTGGCGGCTGCCCGTGTGGTGTGGGGAGGGAGCGGCTTGGTCAGACCGCTTGATCCCTCCCCAGGGTACGACACCAGATTTGTTACCGGCGCTTGTTTTACGTCGCGGCTTCACCCCTTGAAGCTACGACGAGCATACGTACGCTCACACCATGACGCTCTTCGCAACGGCATGGAAGGTACGAAGGTGCCGGTGCACCGTGAGACTCGTTCGCGTCACGAATGCACTGGCGGGTGGCAACGCTCAGTGATGGCTGAGCGTGCCGTATGGGGCTAGCGCTTTGGACACGCTAGCCCCTCGCCTCAGTAAATCGAGGCGACGCGGTCACCGGCCTCTTCGGCGGACGGGAAGCCCTCCGAGATGCTCAGCGAGTGAGCCGGACGGGTGTTGTCCACCAGGGTGGCACGGTCCTCGCCGGACTTGACCCACGTCTTGGTGACGCCGTACTTGTTCTTGAAGCTGAACACGGTGCCGACGCGGAACTCGCCGATGACATCGCCGACAGTGGGGCCACGGTCGGCGAAGATGCGGAAGTTGGTGTCCTCGTAGATGACGACGCTGTTCGCGTTGTTCACGAGCGAGACACGGGCACCGCCGCCAGCAGTGGGGAGCGTGGTCACGTCACCGACGATGACGGACTCGCCCTCACGGAGTTTCAGGGTCACGCGCTCACCCTTGCGGAGGTCAGAGAAGGAAATCTGCTTGCTAGCCAAGGTATGGCTCCTAACTGTTTGATGATCGAGGTATTCAGTTGTGATATGCGGGTGACCGCACCATCCCCGAGACCCTCCCGAGTCTCGAATTCTTGCCAGGTGGGATTTCATGTCCCCTTACCGACGGGCTTTACGCCTTGTGGCCACCGCCTGACCTGGACTTCTGTGAGGGTTGCAACTTCCCCCTGGCTTCATGAGCCAACGGCCTCACATTGCGGCTAGGTGAGTTTCGACCTCACAACAAGGGGGCTACCCTTTGCTCTCCGTTTGAGCTACTAGCCCGCTGAATTTTCCACATCGTGGCCACGTCAGCTCGTGCGTTATTCGGGGGTGTGAGCTATGTCCTACGGTTCACTCACACCCCCAGTCTATCAGATCTCAGCCAGGTTACCAGCCCCGACGAGCCGATCAGCACTGACACCCAGCTGGTTCACAGCATCAGCGAATGCCTGCATCGCCTCACTGCTGATCTCGACGCCGTTCATCAGTCTGGACAGGTCAGCATCCAGCGCCGAGTTCGTCACGGGCTGGTCACCCTTGACGAGCGTTGCTGCCGTGCCGGTCTCGCCGGTCAGTTCGTACACCGCTGCTCGGACGTACTCCTTGCCGAACTTGCTCATGAAGTTCAGGAGATCCTGCCACTTCTTGATCTTGGCGAAGTCCTTGGTCGTGGCACCAGCGGCGACTGCGTTGACCAGTTCACGGCAGAGCATCGCCCAGCGTGTCAGGTAGTTGTAGTCGTACACCGGACCCATCGCACGGAACTCCACGGTGCCGTGTCGGCTCAGAGAGTGGGTGTTCAGGGTGACGTAGCGATCACCGCTGTTCGGGTCGATACCGTCAGAGCGTGCGGCCCTGGCGGCACTCAGCACCTCTTCGGCGGGGCGACGGTTGCAGAAGTCACGACGACTGCGCTGGTAGCTCGCTTCGAGGAGCGGTTCGAGAATGTCGTAGCCGAACACCAGGGTGGCGATCTGCTGCTTGCTCAGGTCCCCCGCTTCGACGTGAACGTGGACGCCTGCCGATGTGTTGGTCGGCTTGCCCTCCAAGTCCTTCATCAGCTGCTCCAGGCCCTTGCTGTGCATGGACACCAGAATCGGTGACACGAACTCACGGCAGTCGCCGCTCCGAGCGCTGTGGGTGATCGTCTGCGGCTCGACACGAACCATCCGGGTGATCTGGCCACATGCCTGGCAGTCACGAGGCGAGATGTAGTCCGGGTTCGGCTCGTAGATGAACTCCTCGCGCTCGGCGTCCCACACCTCACGACGGGGGTTGTGCCGAACGGCGTCGCCACACGACTCCCAGTAGATCCGGGAAGTCTCCTCGCGGTCATACGGCTCGAAGTCCTGCACCTCGACCCAGCCGTCGTAGGCCGAACGAAGCGAACCGTCGCTGACAGCCCGCCAGTTGTCGGGGGTATCCACACCTCGTGCTCCGGGGTGCTCGATCTCGATACCCCAGCGCCGTGATGAGCTCAGACCGTGCGGCACGAAGGGCAGTGTTGCCACATGCTGTTCGGTTGCCGCCGACTGGCCCTGGACGAAGCGGAGGTAGTTCTCCCGGGTGACCTGGCGGTGCGCTTCTCGCGCTCGCTGCTCGGCCTCGTTGCGCTCATCGTTCGGGCGCTGCATCCGAAGCCGGATCATCGAACGGTACGCCGTCCGTGCCGCCGTTGCCAGCGACTCACCAGTCGGAACGTTGGCGTCATACTGGCCAGCCACTTGGGTGAACTGTCCCGTATCGACCACGAAGAACGTCTGGCCTGCCGAGCGGGGGAGCGGGATCGTGACGGTTGCCAGTGCCCGCATTGCGGTGGGCATCGCGTTCAGGATCTCATCGCTCGGACGAACCTCGGCGTACCCTTCGCCCCAGCCGGTCAGCGGGGTGACGACGATGCTGCTGTCGCCTGCCGCTTCAGACGTGGGCTCACCCGTCAGGGCATTGCCGAACCAGCTGGTGGGAATCGAGATTTGGACCCCCTCGGTGCTGGCAGCGGGGAGCCAGTGCATGTGCACTCCCGTACTGCCAACGGGAACAGATGCGATTGCCCCGTCGTGCTCAGCCGATCTGTTCGCCAGAACCTTGGCGCTCCCATTCGTGTAGCTCAGGGCGTGCAGCATCGCTCGGACGAGTTCGAGTCGGCTGGAGTGTGATTCCGAGACCCGGGCGGTTCGACCAGCGAAGAAGTCGCGGATCTGCCCAGTCGTAACCATCCAGTCGGCTGCCGTGTAGTAGTTGCCGTACTCGCCGCCGTCGGCGTCGATCAACTGATCTCGCACTCGGGACACGATATCCCCGATAGACATGCTTCTCATGTTGTAATGAGTCATATGTTCCTCCTTTACAGTTCAGTTCAGTCTTGGGTGGCGGAGATCATGGAAGAAGCACCACTCTTCCCCGCGTTCGCAGGCTTCGCACGAATGCTCACCGGCACAGTAGTCGCACTCCTCGTAGTCTTCTCCGCCCCACTCTCCACAGGTGCAGTCCGCCTGGCAGTCACGGGATTCGCACTTGGAGGCGTCGTAGTCCAGGTCGTGGATCACGATTCGGGCACCGCCAGGATCGGCCTGGGCAAGCATCATCCAGTGGCGCTCGCCGTGGTTGATCGCAAACCCACCAGGGAAGCGGTAGTAGTGGTACATCGGGTACGCGTGGGCGTGGTAGAAGCTGCCCTTGGCGTCCGTGGGGATGTGGTGCTCTTCGACGAGTGCAACCATCCGCACGGGATCAAGCGACAGGCCGACCTTCAGCCAGTCGCCGTTCTGCACGTCTTCGCGGTTCACTCGAACCTCCTGCGGGAAAGCGCTCGAACGTGAGCGACGTGGGCCCTGAGGTGGCCAGGTTCGTAGCCTCGCTGGGGCCACAGGCGACGAATCGGCAAGCCGCGCTGCGGCATTCCGATATCCTGGGCGAATGCCAGCCGTTGGATCCACACTGAACGCTGAAGCATGTTGTGGTCACTCGGGCTGCCCGGAAGTTCCATGCGTTCCCACTCGGCGGCGAGGTGGTCACTGATGGCGTTCTTGTGCGCTCGCCACCCGCCAGTACCTTCTGCGAGAATGACGGTGAAAGACGGCTGGCTGTAGGTTGCCGCCACGAGTTCAGTGAGCGCGTTCCTGTCGTTGACGCTCACGCCGGGCGTGACGTGACGAAGGTTGTCGCGGATGCCCCAGGGCATGTTGACCCACAGGCTCTCCTCCTCAGAGAACTGGGTCGTCAGTGCGGTCTTGATCTCCTGGCGCACGGACTCGTTGTGCAGGCCAGGTGGCTTGAAGTGAAGCATCACCATGTTGACCTCCCTCTCAGTCTGTTGCGGAGTTGTTCGATTGTGTACTCAGGTCTGGGGGTGGGGTAAGCCGGAATGTTGGCCCCTGCCGCCGACACGCTGCTGGTAGTCCAGCCGTAGGACACTTGCTGCGGTTGAATCTGCGGCGCTTGAATCGTGGGCGCAAGAAGCTCTTGCTCCCAGGCGGCCAACCCTTGTACCTCATCGGCTATGACCAGGTTGCCCTGGTGTGCAAAGCCACCGTGAGCGTAGCCCCCATGGGCCGACTGCGCTCGGCGTTCACGGTCCTGTCGTTCGAGCGCGACAACGGCTCGCTCCCCCGGTGAGATTGCCAGCCTGCGCAGTGCACTGTATGCGGCATCGAATGCCAGCGATGCAGTCTCGGCAGAGCCATGTTCCGGGTTATGGATGCCTCGGGTGAGGCGCCACACCCAGGGGTGGGTTCCGGCGGGGACTGGCCCTGCCTGCAGGACCACAATCCGCATATCTCGGAGGTTCATCCACTCGATGAGATCCGCCTCGGAAAGCGGCTCGGGGCTGTTTTCGGGCACGGATTGCTCCCCTCGGAGTTATGTAGCTATATAAAGCGAATGGAAACCCCATAGTTATGTGGGAACATGGTAGTATGTCTGGGGTGCCAACTATATAAGGGTTATAGCGTCGCCGTTGACGAATTTGCCCTGAAGTTGGTGTTGGAGGAGGATTGAGGCCCCGAAAAGACGGGAAAAGGGTGGTGTGGGTTTGAGGTTTGAGACCTGTCTCTTTAATATAGATGTTATAATATAATATAACTATCTTCTATTATCACTCTGTTCTCACGTTAAAGGGAGCAAAACTGTTGGTCCCGTTACCGTTCTGTTACATTCGTGAAAGTCAACCCCGAGGGGCTAGCTGCTCTTGATAGAGTAGCCAGCCTCCCGAAGTTCATCCTCACGGACGGTGACAGCGATGGGGCTTGTGGCCGTCTCGCTGTACTCTGTGCCGTTGGCGTCGCTGTAGTTCACGACGTTGGGATCAGCCATCGTTGACCTCTTCCAGGTAGAAGTAGGAGAGGTTGTAGTAGGTGAGGTTGTCTTTGAGGAGAATGACAACCTCCGAGGTCTTGCTTGCCGTCTCGGTGTACTGCACCGAGATCAGCTTGCCGAACGCTCGGATCTTGTTGTCGGCCCTGACCCGGACCAGCACATCCTTGCCGACCAGCGTTGCCGCCGTGATGAGGTTGTCGGCGTCCTCGGTGGGAATGGCCGGTTCGGGGGTCTCGTCGTAGTCCTGCCAGGAGTAGTCGACGATGGGGAACAGGCCGGGTACGCGACTCGTCATGTGGTCGGCGAGGAACTTGCCCCCGATGCGGTCAGGGTTTACCGCGGTCACGATGACATCGTAGACCCTCCCCGTGTGCTTGTTGGTTGCGATGACACGGTCACCGACGTTGATGTGGATGCTCACTTGACCTCCCAGGTGTAGTCGTTGAGGTTGTAGAACTTGCCGCTTCCCCGTGACACGACGTGGACGCCGTTGATCAGATTCGGGTAGACGGCGCTGACGATGAATGCCAGGGTGTTGAACTCAGGGTACGGGCCACCCTTGGGGGTGAGGCGCACGCTGTCCCCGACCTTGGGGGGTTCGGGCTGGTAGGGCTTCAGGTTCTTCCCCAGGGGCTTGACCGGGTAGGCACCGATGATGGGCTTGGGGGATGCCGTTGCCAGTTCACCGAGCCGTGCGGACAGAGCCGCGTTCTCCTCTGCCAGCTTGGAGACGGCTGCGATTTCTCGCAGGGTGATGCGCTCGATGGTCTTGGCCTGGTTGGCGATGATCTCGTCCCGGCGCTTGATGCCGAAGTCGCCGATGCGGCGCTCGTCACGCTTCCCATCGGAGTAGCCGTTGTCGTATCCGTAGTCGTAGGCCGTGTACACCATGTTGCCTCCTATTCTTCGCCCCACGCTGTGAAGCGGTATTCGTCTGTGTCGTAGAAGAGCGGGTCGCTGTCCAGTGTCGCGATTCGGACCCTGGCCATGTCTGTGCCACCATCGTCATGGAAACAGCATCGCTCGACCCTGTCAATGATGCCGACATGGAAGTCGTTGACATCCCAGATATCTGTGGCCTTGACAAGCTTGCCAGGTGTCAGGCGCTTCTGAAGCGCCTCGAATTCAGCCTTGTCCATCCCACACCTCCCACGTTCCCTGGTCGAGCCAGACGATGTGAGGGCCGTCCTCAGGGCCGAACGTGATGACCAGTCGAGGGCCGTTGCGGCTGTCGGCATGGCCGGTATGCTCGCTGAATGTCACGATCTTGCTGACGATGCCGATTCTGGGGGAACTGTATGAGACCTGGTGCCTGACCAGCTTGCCCATGAGTGTTGCACGAGCGGTTTCGAGGTCGGTGAGCGCATCACCCGTGATGATTGGCATGTCGCCTCCAAGGTTGTTGGTTACATGTGGCAGGAGGGGAATCGAACCCCAGTGTTGCTTGACCGTCCCTGCACCGAGCAGACGCCACCATGCTCAGGGTGTCCCCCTCTTCCCTCAGGGGCTTGGGTTGCTAGAGCTTCTCGATGGCCGCGTCGCCCATATCGAACGGCTGGCCGTATGGGCCGAGGTGAATGGCCCGGACCCACCCGGAGCTGGGGTTGGCCGCGAGGACGATGTACTCTTCGGCCTGCCCGACGTAGCGGAACTTGTCGCCGACCGCCAGCTTGGGTCGAGCCCGCTCGATGACCTTGATGGACTCGATATTCTTGGCTTCGACGACGTACTTTGACGAACCCCCCAGGTGGTATGTCACCCTGTTGTAGTCACCCTTGACCAGGGTGACCTGGACCACGGTGCCGCTCTTGTACGTGATCTGGACGCGGTCCCCCAGATTGAGGGCGTCGATGGTGTCCTGGATGCAGGAGCCGGTGTAGTTCACTCAGACCTCTTCCAGCGTGGCGAGGGCGAAGTCGATGGCCTCGACCTTGGCCTGGAGGACGGTGATCTTGGCCGGGTTCTTCGCCTTGGCGATGGAGCGGAGCCAGAGATTGCGGCGCTTGTTGAGCCGGTAGCGGAGCTTGTTGGTGATCTGGCGGGAGCGCTTCTTGTCGTTGATGACGACTTCGGTGCTGGCCTTCTGTGCGGTTGCCACGATTGATCCTCCTTGGTTGTCAGTGTGTGTAGATTTCGGCCGAGTAGCCGTGAGCGTCGATGTACCATTGCTCGATATCCCCATCGGAGATGCGGAGGCGAAGGTTGATCGCCCTGATGCCGGCCACTGAGGGCGTGACACGCTCCACGACGCCGATAGTGTCGTCGGTGTCGAGGGGTTCACCGTCTTCGAGGATGCGAACCAGCTTGCCCACGTACTTCTGGCGGGCTTCTTCGAGTTCTTCGTCAGTCACGGCTTCCCCCTTCGTGGACCTCGACGGACCACTCTTCTTCGCTCCCACTCCCGAGATACCAGGGGTTGACCCGGTCAAGAGTGACCTTGGCGTACCACCGAGAGTCGTGGTAGCCTTCCGGCCGATTGACTGCGGTCACGATCCCAACCGCGCCGCGGGATTCGTACGGCTGCCCGTTGTGGAGTATCCGCACGAGCTTGCCGCTGAGCCTGGCTCGCATGAGTTCCAACTCGGCGTCAGTGAGTGTCCGATCAGGCATGGTTCACCCCTTTGGTCTTGTTGAGTTCTTGCTGGATGCGGCTGGCGTAGCCGGTAGGCCATTCCCAGGGATTGCGTCCCACCTGGAAGCCCTGACCGACCAGCGATTGTGCATTGGCACTGACCGACTGGGCGTGGATGATGTACCACTGACCGTCCTCGCTGAGCCTGAGCTCAAAGCTGGCCGTGTTCAGGGTTACGACTGTTGTCTCAGCCATGGCTCACCCCTACTGTTGTTGGTTGTTGGCCCAGAGTTGACACCCGATTGCGATGTACTCCAGGTCTTCCCTGTCGTTGAGGCCAGAGTAGAAGCCCTGCTCCACGAGGCAGCCTCGCATGAGCTCTTCGTTCTCGGTCTCACGCTGGGCGTTGCTGGCCAGGTTGACCGTGATGATGGTTGCCACCGTGATGAAGATGACCGCCACCACTGCGAACATGATGATGTAGCTGCGCTTTTTCACGGTTAGCTCCAATCGTCGATTGCCCACCAGAGGGCGAAGAGTGCCAGGAAGAAGACACAGATTGCGAAGAGTTCCACGGTTGCCCCCTAGTAGTCGGTGATGATGTCGGTTGCGAACACTCGCAGCACTCGCTGGGTGAGAACGACCTTGACTTTCAGCGTCGGACACTCCCGGCTGGCCCGAGTGAGAGGCCAGACTTCCAGGAGGTTGCCCTCGATGCGGATGAAGTAGTGCATGAGGTTGCCCCCTTTCGTGTTGTGACCGGATCTCAACAGAGCCGACAGTGAATGTGGGACGGTGCCTGCGATGGTTGACCATTACCAGCCAGGGTGTAACGTCGATTTACTGTCGGGTCTATTCAGACACGGTTTTATGCCAGTTGCGGTTGAGCCTCGGCTGACTGCCAGCCATGGTTGACCGTTGCTGTCTCTCCAGAGGGGAGCGGGATTGAACCACTCCCCCCCGGGAGTCTCAGTTAGTGCTCGGAGGGGTGGTGAATGGCCTCGTACGCCATTCTCAGGGCCTGAATGAACAGGTAGACGACTCCGGTGCCACCGAAGAAGATTGCGGCCGTCAGCGCGGCTTCCAGCAGGTAGTGCCACATGAGGAAGAACATGGCCTCAGCCCTTGCGCTTCAGCGGGAGGTTGAGGTGGTGCATGTGGATGAACATGCTGTAGCCTTCGGGCAGGAAGCAGAGGAGAGTGTCCCCATTCTGCTCCCCCATGTACCGGACCACGGTGGCATCCTCGCCGAACTCGTGTGTGCTGTACAGGAAGTGCGTGCCCTTGGCGATGCGAACGTGGCGCCGCTTGCGCTCTTTGACCGCGTTGGTGTTCTTGCGTCCCATGATCCTACTCGCTTTCGTTGGTGTTGCGTGGTTGATTGTGCAGGTTCAGCCGACCTAGGATTGAAGCCGCTGCTGCACTGCATGGATGAGTGGGCACTCCGCGTATTTAGAGACCTGGGTACAGACCGAGTCACCGGCCTTCAATGCCCACTCATTCACGATTGATACCAGCCCCCGAATTCGCCCCCGCTCAAATTCGCCCCCGATTTGGAAGCTTTGTGTATTGCGGGTGATTCTTGGAGGTGGAAAGTTCATTGTCGAATGCTTGCTACATCGACTCCATTGTCGGATGCTTGCTACATTGCAGATTCATAGGTTGCGGGCATGACAAAGCGCCTAGCGGCATTCCACTAGGCGCTAAGTCAATGCGGGTTAGGGGAGGTAGTACGCGGTGCCGTTCACGTCGATGAATGACGATCCGACGCCGTTACCGGACGCGGATGCATCCCAGTGACAGTTCACGCTGTCCTCAGTTGCGCACGGCGGCATGATGAGTGCCAGTGCAACTAGCAGAATGGCGATCATGCGCGGCTCATTGCGTAGTGGAGCGTTTCGGCCGCGACGCGGCGCGCGCGCAGTGTCTCAGCGTGGCGAGCTTCCGCCATGTCGATCTCGCGTTCTCTCTCAGCCTCGCGCGCCATATCCACGGAACGCTGTGAATGATCGATGCCGCTTTCGACAGTCCGCAGGGATGCCGTAGCGCTTGCCAGTGTCTTTTCTTTGACAGTCTGCACTCGCAATCCCATCGCGTCGGCAATGTCTGCCAGTGTCGCGCCGCCCATCAGGACACGCGCCACGACGACGTGGAATTCCTCAGCCTTACCAGACACGAGGGCAGACGTACGGGCATCGTACGTAACGGTGTCGTCGATCATGGCCATTTCGGCATCGCGATGTGCAATGGCGATTGCGGCGCGGTGATCGTCCAGCGTGCCATGGTTGCGGGTGCCGACAAGTCGCATGACGTGCTTGTCTGTCATTTCCGGCCATGTCTCGGTCACGCGGGAGACATGTCCCAAAGCGGCATCACGAGCCGACACATATTCGAGGTTTGCGAGTCGCGTAAGGTGCGCGCGCTCCACTTGAATGTGACGGAACATTGAGCCGTATGAGGGTACGCCCTCGACCGTATCCCCGTTTTCGAGTGCACGGATGAATGCACCCTGGACGATATCGGCGGGATCGACTAGCAGGGTGCCGATATCACGGCCACCCTTGAACGTGAAGTGACGGTTCGCCGCGCTCCCGAGGAACATGGTTCGCTTATCGGTGCGCATGTCCCATCGCGAGAGAGGGAAACGGCCGATAGCGGCACTGGCCGCGTATGCGCGCGCTACCAGGGCAGACAGTCGGCACTCTCTGATGATGGCATCGTGGAACGTCGCAGTATCCATGACGTACTCATCATGCGTGTCATTGTGCTTGCGGATCTGTTCACGCGTCGCGCTCTGAGCATCGCGTACCATGCGCGCGCGCGGCCAGTGAACAGCCCTTAGAGCGTCGATACGTGCAAGCTGCTGATCTGTGTAGCCCACGAAACTCTCAGCGCGCCTGCGCGCCTGCTGGAGCGCGTCACGCTTTGCGTTCTCTTTCGTGAGCTTGGCAAGCTCGCGCGCAGCGGGATCACTCACGCGGGCGCGGCCAGTGTAAGACGCTACCAATGCGGCTACGTCTGTCAGTGCGATAGCAGGTGATGTACTCATGATGTGCTCACTTTCATATTGGTGTGTGGCACGGTGCCTCACATACCTAAGTATGCGCCTCACTCACTAGTAATGCAACATGGGCGCACCATTGTGGATAAGTGACCATGTGGATAACTCTTTGACATACGTAACGATTGAGTAACGGCGCGCATGCAGAATGTCTTTATAACGATTGCGTAAATGTTCGGGGAAAGGCTTGACTTTATGGCGATTGTGTGGGTTGTATGGGGATAGGGTCCTCTCGCGTAACTTTGCCCCCAGAATTTCCCCACAAATTTTCGCCACCAGAATTTCCCCCCACCTGAAACTGTGAGTTTGCTGAGTATCCCTCCAGAAGTAGCAAGTTCGCTACAAGAGGGTGCTACCTTGTAATACATGACAGACCTTCCGTACGACCCAAACGCGACTGAAGCGACGATGCAGAAGTACATCAAGCTGATGAACCTGCACCGTGAGCTCGCCAGCCTGTACCGCTCCAAGAGCCGTGACTTCCGAACCATCGGAAAGCTGTGGTGGTACATCGACGGCCTAGAGCTTGACCTCCGTGCGGATGGAGTGGCGCTGTGAGTGACACTGAGCCGCTCTTCACGTTCACGAAGCCCCAGGTGCACCAGACCTTCGGCATCCTCGTGGTTCCGGAGGACATCGGCAAGGATGGCAAGCTGACCGAGGCATCCCAGGAGAGTGTGGACAGACTGCTCATGGCGACAGTCCACAGGTTCCTGCCCCAGGTTCCTGCCGGTACAGCATTCCGCATCAAGATCGAGATGGAGACAGTGGCATGAGAATCGCCAGCGAGATGGACTTCGAGGTCCAGCCCACCGATAGCTTCGTCTTCGTGATTGAACAGATCGCGGATACCCTGAACAAGATCCGCACAGTGGACAGCGAGAAGGCTCTCCAGCTGAAGGTCTACGTGGATGTGGAGATCAAGTAATGCGAACCTACATTCTGGAAGTCGCCAGCGAGAACCCGATTCCGCATGACGTTCTGATTGAGCATCTAGCCGTGGCCCTGCGTGACTTCGAGTTCGCGGGCTTTACCAGCATCGCCCTTCGCGGCACAACCCAGACCTTGGAGCACAAGATGGCACACCCGTTCGACAACCCGGCCAACGTGGTCTTCGATGACGACACCAAGCTGGAGGAGTACACCGGCCCGAACGGCGGACTCCCCACGGACCCGTACCCGCTCACCACGCGAGTCATCGACGCCCTCCAGGAGAGGATGGAGCGTAACAATGGATGACAAGGAGCTTGCCTTCTGGGGAGACTTCGGCAGAACCGCGTCCGAAACGACACTCACGCTGACGATGTTTGGACAGGGCGCAAGCCTCCTCAAGATGTGGAACGTGATCGGAGAACTGGAAGCGAAGGTGAGAGAACTTGAATCCCGCCCGTGAACGAATGCTGAAGTACCTCGAAGACCACTTCATCAACGGCAGGCGCGTCGAAACGAGTAGCATTCGGCGCACTGGCTACCGGCGAGTGGGCGAGATGTTCTGGTGGCCATGGCCCGACGGCTTCGACTACGACTGGTTCTGTCGCCTGAAGGAGGCGGCGGACTGGGAAGACAAGAAGTTGGCCGGAATCCACACGGTACAGTAGTAGCAACAGGTGGGGCGTCGCTGGCCAGGATGGCCCCACCACCTACCTCTCTAGCTCAATGGCAGAGCAAGATCCTGTTAAGATCGAGGTTCCTGGTCCGAATCCAGGGAGAGGTGCGATGTGGGAAAGCGTACAAGCCGCGAGCGTCAGCTGCAAGGCCGCTTCTATCCCACCTCTCTATGCCCCTAGCTCACCGGAAGAGCGGCGGACTCCAACCCCGCGCGTACCAGGTTCGACTCCTGGGGGGTGTGCGCAACATAAGAGGGTAGAAGCTCCTACGACACGCTTCATACAGGGTGATGACCCACCATCAATGCCACCATAGCTCATCTGGCTAGAGCGTCCGCCTTGTAAGCGGAGGGTACGGGGTTCGAGACCTCGTGGTGGCACAAGGTGAAACCCCCTCTGTCAACGGAATCTGAGGGGGTTTTGCTGTACCCTCACCTACTTTCGCGTGGGTTTCGAGTGGTAAGCTAGAAGGTCTCGCCTACTACGGAAAGACATGAATTGACTGACGCTGCATCTGCCCCCGTTACCCTGTACTCTCAGCCCGGCTGCGGACCGTGCGTAGGTGTGGAAGCCTACCTCGACCGAGCCCAGATTCCCTTCCAGATCCGCAACATCCGCGAAGACGTGGAAGCCGCCGCCCGAGTTGCTGAGCTTGGCTATATGGGTACCCCTGTGATCGAGCACCCCGGTGGACACTTCAAGGGCTACGACCCCGAGAAGCTGGAAGAAGTCCGAGTAGCCCTGTTCGCCATGGTGTGATACACTAGATCCATAGTCCCTGAGCTCTATCAGGGTTTGCGCCCCCTGGGTAGGCACCGCAGCCACCCAGGGGGATTTTTCTTGCCCGGATGTAGGCTTATAGCGGAGGTCTACGTGGCTACGAAGAAGGAAATGGAACTTGCCCAGGAGAAGCGCCTGGCAGAGCGAAAGGCTCGGAGCGGGCTTGACGAGCTCCTGATCCGCAACGCTCGCAAGTCTCCAGCCGAGATCGAGGAGATCACCGGCATCCCCGCCGAGCAGGCCATGGAGCGCATTGCCTTCCTGCTGCGAGCGCGCGACTGGATGACTGAGCGCATGGAGGAGCGCCTGCTGATCTTGGAGCTTGGTGACCTCATCGACGACGTGAAGCGCCGCCTGGAGCACGTCAGCGAGCAGTATTACTCCGACACTGCCAACGTGGCCCTCCGTGGCTACGAAGCCATCGGCAAGCGCATGGATGCACGGTACGCCATAACTGAGATGGAAATGGCCGAGATCACCCGCGTGCAGGCTGAGATCTACATCGAGACCCTGGATAAGACGGTACAGGACGCCATCGAGTACGTCGCCGAGGTCTACCCCGACATGGACTCTCAGCTAGAGGCCGCCCTGGTGTCTGGATTCCAGCGCTGCCTGCCCGCCGCGTACGAGAAGATCAAGGAACGCATCCGTGATTGAGGTTGAAGCCGGGGATCTCGACAACCTCGACAAGGTATTCGGCTACGTTATCGGGGACTTCCAGCGCTTGGAAGCCCAACAGCGATACCGCACGGACCCTGCGAAGTGGGCACTCGACAAGTTGGGACTGATATTCCATGAGAAGCAGATTGAAGTCGGCGAAGCGCTGGTCCACAATCGCAACGTTGCTGTTGCTGCTGGTCACGGTACTGGGAAGTCCTTTCAGGCCGCGATCCTCGCATGTTGGTGGGTTGACACTCACCCGCTCGGGTCCGCTTATGTGGCCACCACTGCTCCAACCAACGACCAGATCTCGGAGATCATCTTCCGAGAAGTGAAGCGCATCCACCAGATCAGCTTCGAGCGCGTTGAGAAGGGGCTCATCCAGCCCGACCAGGCTCTACAGGGCCGCGTAGGTGAGGACAACACCTGGAAGATCGAGCGCGCTGGACGCCTCGTGACCGTGATGAAGGGCCGCAAGCCACCCGACAACAAGGCGGGCGACGCGTTCCAGGGTCTCCACGCCCGATATGTCCTCGCGATTGGCGATGAGGCGACGGGTCTGACAGAAGAGATGATCGATGGTCTTGCCAACATCACCTCTAACGACAACTCACGGCGTCTCCTGATCTCTAACCCGACGAACCCGTACTCTCACCTGGGTCGCATCTTCCTGAAGCCCTCAGAGCGCGCTGACGGCTCCTCGGCATGGGTCAAGATTCATGTCTCGGTGTTCGACCTGCCCACCTTCCATGGCCGCGGCGGGATCGCCTGCAAGGCGGACACCTGCCCCAAGTTCAAGGAGCACCAGACTCACAAGCTGGGGCTCGGCTTCCCGAAGGACATGCTGGAATCCATCTCGGGTCCGCAGTACGTCGAGGACAAGAAGGCTGAGTATGGTGAGGACTCGGCGCGCTACAAGGCCCGCGTCCTCGGACAGTTCGCCTTTGAGGCTGGCTCCAACCTGTTCACCGACCGAGAGCTCAACACCGCTGTGGATACCATCGTGGTCCCGGACGGCGAAGAGCGTGCAGTGCTGGGCGTAGACGTTGCCCGCTTCGGTGAGGACTCCTCCGTGGTCTACATGGTCGAGTATGGCATCGTGATGCGGCGCAAGTGGAACGATGACATCAACGAGGGCGGCGAAGAGCGAGAGCCCGCGTTGGACGACGACGGCAATGTGATTCGCGGACAGAAGCTGCGCTACGTGGAATCGTGGCGGGGTGCACCGCTGGTGAACAAGATGCACCCTGACGGCTCTGTGGAGATGGGTACCGCCGAGCGGGTCCATGCCATTGCAACTGGCCTCGGTGTTGGCTCCGTGCGGGTTGACGCGTCGGGCCTCGGCGGTGGTGTCGCTGACCAGCTGTGGAACCTGTCCAAGGGTGGCAAGCTATACGACGTGATCGAGGTCCTGGGTGGTGCCGCATCGCCGGACCGCCGTAAGCACGTCAACAGCCGCGCATACAACTTCGACATGATGCGACTGGGCATGTTCCAGGGGCGCATCGACGTGAGCCCTCAGGACGAACAGCTTCTCGATGAGCTTGCTGGCATCCAGTACGACTTTGCCGACGCCGCTTCTGGTGGTGGCATGAAGATCGAGTCCAAGGAGAGCATGCGCCGAGCGGGCCGCAAGTCCCCTGACTACGCCGATGCTGCGTGGTACGCCTGCATGGACATGTCCAAGGTGAGCGGATTGCTGCCCGGCGAGGTGCTGCACACTGGCATGGAAGACTTCCTGGGCGACAACCGCGGGGCGTTCTTCGAGGCGCTTTCTACATTCTGACCCTGTTCCACCCTGATCTAGAGTGGGTTTCATGGGTCTTTTTGATGGGTTTCGTACAGCTTTCGCTGAGAAGGCTACGCTCCAGCGTGAGCTTGACATCGAGCGCGTCCAGAGTGAATACTACAAGGAAGCCTACAGCGACTCGGCTCGGGCCATGCTCAGTTCCGAAGACCTGGGCTGGCAGAAGCTCGGCGTAACGGGTGACCTGACGCAGATCACGCTGATGGAGGCCAAGGAAGTCTCCCGCCGACTGCACGGCTACAGCGAGTCGAACCCGCTCCTGAGCCGAGGTCGCGAGGTGCGCGCGTCGTACCTGTTCTCATCTGAGTACGAGGTCGGAACCAAGGACGCCGAGGGCACGATCACGGCCCAGCAGAACAACCTCATCGGGAAGATCAAGAACCAAGAAGCCGTCTTCAGCATGGAGGCCCTGGAGCGCATCGAGTTCGAGCGCTACTCCGCTGGCCAGGTTTTCGTGCTCTACAACCGCGGCGAGAAGACCTTCCAGCACATCTCGTTCCAGGAGATCGACGACATCATCTACAACCCGGATGACTCATCTGAGATCTGGTACGTCAAGCGCATGTGGTCCTCGGTGATCGTCCGCGCTGACGGATCGACCGGCGTCGTGGAGAACAAGTTCTACTACCCCTGCTCCACCTACGACGGTGGCGACAGTGGGTACGCTCCGGTCATCAACAACATCCAGGTCGATGACACCAAGCGCATGATCGTGGACCGCGTCAACGTCCAGGCTGGCGCGAACCTGGGTATCCCTGACTCTTTCGCCGCAGCCCCGTGGGCTCTGGCATACAGCGCCTATCTGTCGGATGGCTCGAAGGTGCTCGCCGCTCTCGCTGAGTGGGCATGGCTCGTCAAGCCGAAGAAGCGCCCCGCCGCGGAACGCGCGGCAGCTACCGTGCGGAGTGAGCGTGGAGCCGGTGGCACACTGTTCACCGACGCCGACGTGACCGCCATGCCGACATCGAACGCCATCGACCTGAACACGGGACGCCCGCTGGCCGCGCAGGTGGCTTCAGCGCTGGGCATCTCCATCGTCCTCCTGCTTGCCGACCCCGGCCAGTCCGGCGCATACGGCACAGCCCAGACGCTCTCGGACCCGAACCGCCGCACGATGGAAGCCCGTCGTCAGCGCAACACCGCATTCCTGATTCACTGCCTCGAACTGCTGGGGATCAAGAAGCCAGCCATCTCGTGGCCCAAGATGAGCCCAGGCTCGGACGATGAAGAGTCCGACATTGTCATGAAGGCGTGGGGCTCTGGCCTGTACCACGAGGACGAGATCCGTGGCCCGCTTGCCGAGCTTGCTCACATCACGCTCCTACACGAGAACCCGCCCGAGGGCTTCATGTACCCGAACAACAAGGACTCCCTGCCGCGCAAGGACGTGGATGCTGATGGCTCCGCTGCCCCGGTGAACGCAAAGGGCACGACGGACATGAACAATGGCCAGGGTAAGGACTCTCTGGGCATTGGCAACCTGAGCCACAAGCCTGCACAGCCAAGTGCGGATGCCGCCAAGTCATAACGCGGTATCCCACAAGGTACTGTTGAAGTCATGGCAGATCAGATCGTATTCGTTGAGGCGCTCACGAGCGCACTCGGCGCAGGTTCAGACGGTACATACCCCGTCACCCTTCTGACGCCAGGACTTGGCACGACTGCGTTCTACTCGGAGTCGGTCATCAAGCGGGACGCGCCCACCGCATTCCCCAAGGGAACTCACGTCTACCTGACGCACAATCGCGAGGCGAATGGCGAGCCGAATCCTGAGAAGCTTCTCGGAGTGCTCATCCAGGACACCACGATCCGCGAGTCGGATGGCGCAGCGATCAACCGCTTCAAGCCGGTTCGCCGCTACGCAGACTTCGTCGAAGACGTGCATGAGTTTGTTGGCCTCTCTATCGCCGCTGGTGGCACTGTCACCATGGGTATGATGGAAGGGCGTCAAGTGAAGATCGCCGAAAGCATCGCATACTCGCGAGCTAACAGCGTTGACATGGTTTCGTACCCCGGACGCGTAGGAAGCGGTTTCGTCGAAAGCGCATTCGCACGGTACGCAGAAGATGTCCAGACCGAACCCTCGGCCTCTGGCAGTGAAGAGAATGGAAACAAGATGCCAATTACGGAAGAGCAGTTCACTGAACTGACTGAGTCCGTCGCGGCCCTTGCGACCCTGGTTGAGTCGGCGCTGCCTAAGGCACCGACCGCCGAGGTGGTGGATGCAGCCGAGGATCGCAAGAAGGCTGTCGCCGCTACTCGGCTTGTTGAAGCCGCAGAGGTTCCTGATGAGGTCAAGACGACTCTCATCGAGAGCATCGAGGCAGGCAACTACGAGGTCGAGGCCGAGATCGCAAAGGTGACCACACTTCGTGAGTCGCTGAAGACAGAGCTTGTCGCAGAGTTCAAGGAGGCTGGCCACGTCATCGGCGCTGCTGGCTCCAACGGCTCCGGAGAAGCTCCCAAGGTGAATGGATGGGCAGTCTAATGGCTAGCAACTTCCGAATCCCGTCCAAGAACAACGTCATCGCTCAGGGCCTCCCGACGACTGGCGCTGGTTCAGCCGCTGGCGACCCCGTGCGTAACGGTGGGCTCAACGGCGCAAACCTCTGGGGCACTGGCAAGGGCCAGGGCATTCCCGAGGGCTCCACGTATGGCATGATCGCACTGGATGGCGTTATCGTCACTCCCGTCGTCGTGACAACCACAGCCCTGAAGGAAAATGACCCGGTGTACATCACCTCGGCGGGCGTCCTCAACAACACCTCAACCAGCAATACCCTCTTCGGGTACGCTGACGAGCCTGCTGCCGTTGGCACGCAGACCATTGGTGTCCGCATCTCGAACGCAGTAGGAGCCTGAAATGGGTCGTAACCTCTACGCAAACGCCCACCCCGTCGCGCTGAAGGAGATGGCTCGCCTCACTGACGAGCTCATCCAGGGCAACCGCGTCGCAAAGGAGCAGTTCCTGGAGCGCCTCGGCACTTCGGACGGCGTCTTTGCTTTCGCCAACCTCGCGAATGCCTCGCTCCAGACGGAGTACGCCCGCGCCGGTACGATCTGGCAGAAGTTCGCAGCGCGTAGCGTTGTGCAGGACTTCCGCAAGATCAACTGGGTCTCGCTGGACTACAACTTCGACAACTTCAAGAAGGCAGACAAGGGCGTAGCACGCGCCAATGGTGCCCTTCCGAAGGTTGCCGAGGGTGAGAAGTACCAGGCGTTCTCGCTCTCCAGCGACACGCAGGACTTCGCGGTTGAGAAGTTCGGTGCTCAGTTCGGCCTGACGTGGGAAGCCTTCGTCAATGACCCGTACAACATCGTGGGCCGTCTGCCGCAGATCTTCCGCGATGCAGCCGCCGACACGCTGGACGCCAACGCCACCCGCGCGCTGTTCGTTGCAGCCGACTCGCAGCCGCACCTCGCAGCTGCGTCCGCTGATGTTTCGCCGACTGGCGTCGCAGTCCTCGCGGACGCCAAGCTCAGCTACCACTCGCTGCTCGCGGCGCGTGCACAGCTGAAGAACAAGAAGGACGCGAAGGGTAACGCGGTGACCACGGGCAACCTGGTCCTCACCGTCAGCCCCGCGCTGGTCCCGATTGCTCAGGCGATCCTCTCGCAGCAGACCTACAGCATCCGCACGGGTACTGCTACCAACTTCACCGACCTGACTGGCGCAGTGGCGCTGGGCGATGTCGAGCTCGTCGAGAACAAGTACCTCTCGTTCTACTCGGGCAACGACACCACCTGGATCCTCTCCCCGGCTGGTGGAAACGCTGGTGGCCCCGGCCCCGCAGTCATCCAGGCGTTCCTGGCTGGCGAGGAAGAGCCTGAGATTCGTGTCTCTGGCCTGGCTGGCTACACCCCGAACGGACAGGCCCTGCCCTTCACGGCTGGCTCGTTCGACACTGACACCTTCGACATGCGAGTCCGCGTGGTCAACGGTGCTGGTTCGGTCAACCCGCTCCCGCTGATCCTCTCGGACGGCACGGCGTAATAGCCCCAAGCATCTGGCCCCTGGTCTTCGGACCGGGGGCCTTTTGCGTACCCCAGGTAGACTTTGAGTACGGCTCAGCGTGACCCTCCCGCAAGCTGAACCGGAAGCTGCCGGGACTCCTGTTGAGTCGATGATCCTCCAGGAGTCCCGCAGCACTTACCTCGGGTAGACTGAGACGGACAGAGGAGCCTAGATGCCATTCGACTCAGACATTCCCGCCCAGGGAACCAACCCCTGGTACACCCCCTTCAAGTCTGCATGGGACGCGCTGACTGCGTTCGTGAACGGGCTGGAAACCTCCATCGCGACCATCGAACTCACCCCGGGGCCGGAGGGGCCGCAGGGCATCCAAGGCGAGCCTGGGGCTCCTGGCACTCCTGGAGCAGATGGCGCTGACGGTGCACCTGGTGCCGATGGTGACGATGGTGCCCCTGGCGCTGATGGCGCTTCTGCGTACCAGATTGCAGTTACGGCTGGCTTCGTGGGGACTGAGGCTGAGTGGCTCGCCTCCTTGAAGGGCGAACCAGGAGCCGATGGAGCACCCGGCGCAGACGGCGCTGACGGTGCGCCCGGAATTGACGGAGCCGATGGCGCGCAGGGTATTCAGGGCGAGCCCGGTGCCGATGGTGCCCCCGGAGCCGATGCCGCCACGATGGGTGCTATTGGCTACGTATCCGTCGTTACCGGAATGGAGACTCGGCCCGCTGGATTCGGATCGGTGCTATGGGTGGACTCGCGCTCTACAGAGTCGTCACCGCCCATCAACCTGGGTGCGGCTGATATTCTTATCGTTGCCTCCTCGGTAGCGCCTACGCCTCCAACGATTACAACCACTGCACTGAATCCCCTCACGCAGGGAACCGAATTCTCCCAGACGCTCTCCGTTACGGGCACAGCGCCCTTCTCATTCTCCGCCAACGCTGGTCTTCCGGCTGGCCTCTCGATCTCGACAGATGGCACTATCTCTGGCACGCCGACTTCTTCCGGTCCGTACAGCTTCGTCGTTACCGCCACCAATTCGACCGGCTCAGACACGCAGACATACGGTGGCACAATCGCTTCTGCCGCATCCACGGCGTGGGTAGAGCGCAGCGTCGTTCAGTCCCCGCGTAATGGCACCTCATCCCACAGCGCATCCTTCACTCCGGCGACGGCGGGCAACCTGCTTGTTGCCGTTGCCTACGGCCCCGTCACCCTCACTACGCCCACTGGCTGGACGCTGCGCGACTCACGCGTTAGCGATGGTGGACTCTACGCCTGGAGCAAGACTGCCGTTGGTGGAGAATCGTCCATCGCCACCACGGCGAATGCCGCCAATGCCCCCATCGTTGTCGCAGTCTACGAGATTGCGGTCGGGGCAGCCTGGGGCACTTCTGTCACGGATGCTCCCATCACTGCGACTGGTCCACAGCCGAACCTCACCGGACTCACGGGGACTAACCTCGTCTTCTCGGCCAAGGCTGGGGCTGTTGGTGGCGGCAGTGTCTACACGTCAACGGCGTGGGCGGGAGCGGGCAATCCCGTTGAGGATATTGACATCTCCGAGCCGCAGGCGGCTACTGATGGCTATGGCTTCTCTCTTGCTTATGTGGAGAGCTACACGGGAACGTCGTGGCAGCCGACTGGAACGGTCTCTGCGGACTTCAACCGCTTTGAGGCGATGACTCTCGCGATCACGGTCTGACCATGCCTGCTTTCTTCGCCGATGGGACTCCAGCCACGATCCTCATGAGGTCTGGCGGCTTCCTGGTGCCCACAAGCGCCATTGCCATCGAGCAACCAGCGCTTCCGCCCGACGAGGCAGACTGGGAACAGCTGTTCGCTGATCGAGACCTGGTGGGACTGGATGGATGGTACGAGGGGTACACTGGCGCTCGCTACACACCTACCCGTGCGCACGATGATGGTGTCGTTGATGACGCGTGGCTCGCCAGTAATGAGGGTAACGGGAACGTCAGTCTCGTAGGTGGCCAGTGGCTTGTGGAGCGCATGTCGGCGGGCAACTTCCGGGTCGCTGCCAGCAACGTGACCTTCCGCGATTGCGTCATCTCGTCGGGCGGCAACTTCCACGGGTTCTCAAACTACATAGGCGAGAACCCCAGCGGGATCGTGATCGAGCACTGTACCATCGACGGCCAGGCCGCGGACTGGCTGGGGATCACCTTCGGCTCCGCTACTGAGCCGGGTCAGATCACCTCGCGTCGCAATAACATCACCGGCTATCGCTGCGGCATGCAGATCATCGGAGGCTTCATCGCCGAAGAGAACTGGGTCCACGATCTCCACTATGCCGAGCCGGACCCGCATGTGACGGGCGTCAGCATCCGCTCGCGCAATGTTCTCGTCCGCCGCAATCGCATCGCAGATGGTAACAGTTCGGCGCTCGCCTTCTACGATGAGAACACGCCATACACCGGCATCGTCGCTGAGGAGAACATCATCTCTACGGGTAGCTCGCAGTACGAGGTGTCATACCCAGGCACCCCAAGCGTGGGCGCAGATGTCTCGCTGATCGGCAATCTCTTCGAGCGAGGCAGCATCGCCAACGGTCACAACTTCACCGTCAAGACTGGCAACGTGAATCTGGCGGGAGATCCAGTATGAGTTCTCCTGGGATAGGATTAGACAATGGCCGACTACACCCCTAGCAAGATCCGGGCGGTACGACTGCTCATCCCGGACACCGAGCCGATCTTCGGCGACGCTGGCGACTCGTACATGTTCGACGAAGAGGACATCGTTGTCTTTCTCGATGAGGGGTTCGGCAATGCTAAGTGGGCGGCTGGCCTGGCGTCCTACGCAGTCGGCGGCTCCGAGGCGCTCATCGGTAAGTGGATCCGCAACTACGAGACTCAGACCAATGGCGCGGCCCTCCAGAAGGAGTGGAACGCCAAGGGGGCTCAGCTTGTCCAGCAGGGCAAGGAAGAGGTTGCCGAAGACACGGTAGGCTTCTTTGAGATCGCCTTCCCGCAGTGGGACGCGACCCGACACCCCGAGGGTTACAGCCACGGCTCATACCGCATGCCTACCCCCTACCAGTGGTGACCCATGAGCAATCTGAACAACCGCAAGGCACTTGACCCACGCTGGACCAAGTGGGCATTGCCGACCCTGCGCGCGTTCGAGACCTGCATTATCGCCATCTACGACCCCAACAGCGAAACCAGCGGGGATGACTACTCTCCGTACGCCGCAGTTGGCGAGCCCGGGTTCCCGTTCGGCTCTGGCCCCTTCGGCGAGGGCGCTTTCGGCAGCGGGGGCGGTACGTATAACCAGACCTCCGCTCCGACTCTTCTGTGGCAAGGGCCTGGACAGCTTGCGGTCTTCCGGCAGTCGCTTACGGCTGACGATGTTGCTGGCAGCGTTACCCAGCTGCGTTCCGTGCGGTTCACCGTTGACCTCGATGGTCCGCAGATGCCGGTCCGCAAGGGTCTGATGATCCGCGTCATCTCCTGCCCACATGACCGCGACGCTGAGGCGTACGAGTACATCGTCACGTCCGGCATCAACTCAGGCTTGGCCTGGAAGCGCACCATCGAGGCAGAGTCCGACATGAGCGTGATTGTGACGCCGATCCCATGAAGATGACAACATCCACTCGATACCTGACGCGACGCATGGACCGTAACCTGCGCGCCGCTGCACTGGTCGTAGAGCGCGATCTCCCCCGCGAGGGGAAGGCTATCGCCAGCGAGGTTGCGGACAAGTGGAGCAACAAGATTCGCTCCAGCGGGCGCGGTGGGCGCTGGAACGCACAGATGAGTCGCATAGAGACCGCCTTCACTACGCCAGCATCCGGCGCGCTCTTTGTCCGCATGGGCTGGCTGGGCTCGCCCCCCGAAGCGAAGGACGGCAAGACGACGTGGTTCGTGTACCAGGACGTAGGCTATAACGCCTTCGGTCGAGGCACTCACGTCCCCGGGCTCATGGCACAGATGGATGCTCGGCGAGACCTGACACGGCGCTTTAACGACCTCGCCCGTGACATTGTGGACGACGTAGAGCGAACGATTGGGAGGGCCTGATGGCTGAAGGACTGGACCTGGTTGCGTACCAGGAGGCGATCACCGCAGAGGTGAAGCGACTGTACCCTGATTACACAGTGATCGAGGACACCGTTGAGGATGATCGCGCCATGACGCGCGACTTGAACGGCAAGGTGCCTGCGTACATCATCCTGCGCTACGGGCCGCTGATGCCCAAGCGTCGCGGCAAGAGCTTCAAGGGCGTCCTCCACGATGAGTATTACGGCACCGTGGACATCATGGCTATCGCCAGCAAGGGCAACGTCGCGCGCAAGCTCTGCACTGCGGTCATGCTGGACCTGATCGTCTTCAAGCCGGACGGAAATGCCCCGATGGGGCTACAGGACGATGGCGGAATGTTCGCCGCGTTCGTGGTCTCCAGCAATGAGGCCCGCCCGACGCGCTCCATCGCCTCGCAGCGCCTTCGATTCAATGTCAACAACGTCAATGTGGGCGCTATACCACGTCCCTGAGGTAAGGTGGAAAGCATGGCAGATAAGACCGTAACAACGCGTCACGCAATTTCGGGGAAGGTTGACAACAACACCCCCGTTCACATCGCGCGTCATCCGGTTCTTGGCAAGCACCTGGTCGAGGTTCCAGAGGGCACGAAGCCGTTCGTCCCGGAACTTATCAGCCACAAGCTTGACAGGGATGCAGATGCGCCAAAGCCCGCCCCCGAGGTCAAGGCTTCGACCCCCAACAAGAATGGCAAGGACTGACGATGGCACTAGAGCGCCTCTTCCGACAGACCGTTCGCATCGATATCGCGTATCCCGAAGCGTTTGAGAATCCGGCACTGCCCACAGCTGCCGAACTGAACAACGCCGCCCTGGTCAAGAACATCACTTGCGCCCTGGACGAGGACACGACCGAGTTCACGCTCAACGATCCCGACACGGACGACTCCCTCAGCTTCTGCGACGCCGCTGGCTCTCAGACTGCTACGTTCAAGAATCCGAGTGTCGTTCTCGCGGCGTACCGGGACGCAGACCGCACGGCTTCTGGCGTGTATGACCTGGCGTTCCAGCACCTCGCATTCGAGGACGTTCCCTACATCGCGATTCTCCGCATTGGCCTGGATGAGACGGTGCCCTACGGCGTCGGTCAGTACATCCGAATGGTCGGCGGCGCTACGGACCTTCCGGTTTCGCTGGAAGAGTCTGGCGAGAACGCCCGCATTCAGAACACCATCCTCGCTGATGGGTTCGTCAACTGGAACTACGAGGTGGCCGCATAATGGTTGACGTCAAGTACCCCGTATCGGGTAGCATCCGCGCATGGTGGGCACCGGCCAACGGTCTCGCCAACCCGGACGCGCCGACAGTCGCAGAGCTCGATGCAGCCCTGGACATCTCGGACGCCATCTCGTGGAACGACAAGGACTTCGGCATTCAGGCGTCGAACACGGTGAGCGACCCGGCCATCACGGCTAAGGGCAACGTTCAGAACCGTGGCGCTGCGCAGTACGGCGGATCGTTCTCGTTCTACTACCCTGGCGTCTTCAACGACAACTCCAACCTGTACTCGCTCGTATTCGACCAGCTTCGCCTTCCGGGCACCGCTGGCTGGATCATCGTGCGGGTGGATGGCCTGGAGCTTGCTCAGCCGACTGGCACCGCCGCGAACCCGGGCACAGACCCCGTCGCGGGCGACCTCGTCAGCACCTTCAAGGTGGAGACGGCTGGTTACGCTGAGGCAATCACTGGCGAAGAGGCGTTCCGCTACACGGTCTCCTTCCTTCCCAAGGGTGAGGTCAAGACCATGGCGCTCGTTCGCGCTTCGGCGACTGGTGTTGCTCCCGTTGTCTCTGGTCCCGCCACTGTCGCTCCCGGTGAGTCCATCGTCCTCAACGCAACCCTCGTTGGGCGCAAGTACACCCGCGGCCTCCGCTGGAGCACTTCGGACCCCGATGTTGCAACCGTCTCCCGCAATGCTGTCGTGACTGGCGCGAGCGCCGGTACCGTCGATATCATCGCGACTGACCCCGCCACGGGAACCTCGTCCGTGGCTCATGAGGTCACAGTAGCCTAAGCAACGCTACCTTAGGAGAGAAGCCCCCTAGCCATCCGCTGGGGGGCTTCTTCTGTCCCCTGCCGTAGACTATTTCCAGGAGGATCACCAATGACTGAAATCGACGTAGACACCGCCCGCACGGTCGCTGAAGCGAACTCGAAGCCTGGCAAGTTCAGCTTCCTGGACCGACTGCAGGATCGCGAGTACCCCACCGAGGATGTCGAGGTATACCTTGACGAGGCCGCGGGTCTCCGCATCCACAAGCTGACCCAGGAGCTCATCGCCAGCAACGACGCCGAGCAGTCTGAGGTGCTGCAGAAGCAGATCGCGTACCACAGCGAGAAGGCCCGCAAGAGTCGCTACACGATTCACATGCAGGGCATCTCCACCGAGTCGTACGACGCTGTCGTGGATGCGGCACGCGAGGAGTTCCCGGTCGAGTACAGGGAGAGCCGCCACCCGCTCACCATGGCGCTGGAGCGCACCGAGATCGAAAACGAGCCTCGCGAGGTGTACTTCCGTACGCACCTGTGGAGCAAGTTCATCAAGTCGGTCGAGGACCCCGATGGCAACATCGATGACAACATCACCCCTGAGTGGGTTGCTGTCCTCCTGGGCCACGCTCCAATCATTGCGCAGGCTCGCATTCAGGTGACCCTGGAACAGCTTCGCATGACCACCGCCTGGATGGACGAGATTCAGGGTGAGGATTTTTTAGCCAAGTCCTGAACTGGGATGACCACTCCTGGCTGGTCCCTCGCGTTCGGGCTGCGATCAAGATCAACAAGCCGCCACTCGCGGTGATCTTTGAAGCGCCTGAGCGCGAGTGGACCCGCTGGGACTTCCGCCTCATCAAGGCCCTAGAGCTCTACGACGACATGAAGACCGGCACCGGCATGCCCATGTACTGGGATCGGTCAGACCGCGTGCGGTTCGAGCTTGAAACCTACACGTCCAAGTCGAAGGCCGTCCTTGATCGCGCCGAGGAGAAGGCCGCCGAGGGCAAGAGCAAGAACTACGGCAAGGTCTTCTACACCGTCCCGAAGACGATGGACGGCGGACCGCTGCCCACGCTGGAAGAATTCCTGGCTGAGCAGGCAGAGAAGCGCTCTCGCATGGCGGGCAACTTCCGCACGCCCACTGGTGGACCGCGTGAAGCGTTCAGCAACGCAGACTGGAAGCCGAAGAACAAGGGCGTCGAATTGGGCTGACCCTGGCCTAGACTGGTTTCAGGGCTACGTGCCCCTACTACTTAGGCGGTGAACGTGGCGGACGACATTCAGATTGGCATCGATGCCTCCGATGCGCTGAGCGGTATCAACAAGCTCGGTAGCGCATTCGAGACTCTTGCCAAGCAGGCCGGTCTGCCCGACAAGGTAGTCAACTCCTCTATGAAGGGGTTGGAGCGCAGCATTGAGTCCGTCAATGCTGCCGTAGCCAAGCGTGTCGTCCTTAGCCAGCAGGCTACGCGCGCCGCCACAGCTGAGGCCAACGCAACCGACAGGCTCGCCCAGGCGCAAGCTCGCGCCACCGCTAAGACCGGAATGACGGCCCAATTCAAGGCGGATGGTCGGGCTGGCCAGGTACGCAACGCCGCAACTGGACGATTCGCGTCACCCGAGCAGTCTGAAGGGTACTACAGGGAGCTTGCCCTCCAGCAGAAGCTCATTCGGATGGGGCCGCAGCTGGATCGCATGCGCCAGCGCAACGCGGAGGTTGCGTACCAGTCATCCCAGAAGGCGGCAGCGGCTACGCGTCAGGAGTCTGACGCCTACAAGACTCGCCAGGCTCAGCTAGAAAAGGCGTTCAAGGGTAACATCGTCGGCCTTGCCGCGCCGGACGCCACTCGCTGGCAGCGCTTCAGCAATGTCCTGAGCCAGATCCCTCCCGTCGCCATGGCTGGGAAGCTCGCCGCTGTTCAGCAGTCCATCATGGGCATGTCGAACTCGACACGTTACGCGCTGTATGACGTGTCTAGTTCCTTCGGCATTGCCGGTGCTGCAATCGCAGGCTTCGGCGTGGCTTCCATTGCCGCAGCCGTTGCGCACGAGCGCGCCTTCGCGAACGTAGCGCGCACGACGCAGACAAGCGCCCAGGGCTACGAGGCCATCCAGCGTCAGCTAGAGCTCATGGCCATGTCGCTGCCGACATCCTTCGAGGGCCTGACGGAGATCGCTTCCGCGGCTGGACAGTTGGGTATCCAGGCGTCTGGGGTTGCGGCGTTCACCTCTGTCGTCGCCAAGCTCTCTGCCACCACGAACCTGACAGCCGATGCTGCCGGTACCGCCCTGGCGCGCTTCAAGGCGTTCTTCTCTGAAGCTGACGCCCCCGGCATGGCTGTTACCGAGGCCACCTTCAGCAACTTGGCATCGTCCATCCTGAAGGTCGGCGTCAACTCCATCGCGTCTGAGACCGGCATCGTCAACGTCGGTATCCAGATCGCGTCCATGGCTGACTACGCTGGCTACACGGCGAACCAGGTCATCGGACTGGCTGGTGCACTGTCGTCCATCGGCGTCGCCCCCGAGCTTGCGCGCGGTACCATCACTCGCACCTTCTCGAACATCGGCAACGCGGTCTCCGAGAGCGGTGTGCGCCTGGAGAAGTTCGCCGCCCTGTCTGGAATGAGTGCCGCCGACTTCAAGAAGTCTTGGGGTACCGACGACTTCGCCAACACGTTCACCAAGCTCATCGCTGGCATCAAGGGCGTATCCGACTCCGGTGGCGACGCCAACCTGACGCTCCAGGAGCTTGGGTTCAACTCCGTGCGGGATCGTCCACTCCTGCTGCGTCTGGCTGAGGCCGCCGACGAGGCTGGGAACTCCGGTGGGCTCATGGCGCAGACGATGCGCGATGCCCTCTCTGGCTGGACCGAGAACTCCGAACTGGCCATCCAGTACAGCAAGATCGCTAACACGACCAGCGCGCGCATCCAGGTGCTCGGCCAGGCGTTCGAGCAGCTTGCCGCAACCATGGGCCAGCAGAGCGGTGGCTTCCTTGGGGAGATGGCCGTACAGCTGACGAACGTCGTCAAGGGCTTCGAGGCGTTCTCGAACAGCGATGCCGGACAGGTCCTCGGCACCATCGCAGTGCAGGGTGCTCTCGTTGTCGGCGCACTCATGCTGGTCATCGCAGGCGCAGCGCGCGGCGCGGCCAGCCTCCAGGGCATCGGCACGGCCTGGAACGACATTCGCAACAGCACGAACGCTGCGACTACCGCGGTGGGCAAGTTCGGTACCGCAATGAAGATCGCCAACCTGTCGCTGGGCCTGCTCGGCGTTGCTGCAACCATCGCTGCCGTCGTCGGCGGCTGGATTGCCATGACCGACGCCAACGAGAAGGCGAACCGCGCGATCCAGGACACGTCTGGTTTCGTCGCCGCAATGAAGGCCGATGCCGAGGCTGGCGCTGAGGGCATCACCTTCTACGGTCAGGTTGCCAAGGACACTTCCAAGCAGTCCGACGCGCTGACTGACGCGATCTATGGCACTGGCACTAGCGCCAAGTCGAGCGCCAATGACGTTGATGCGATGTCGGCATCTGCGGGGCGCTTGAAGTACGTGTTTGGCGATACAGCCAAGGCGCTGTACCGTTCATCCCTCATTCAGAGCGAGGCCGTCCAGAAGCTCTTCAACCCGGACACGCAGTTCTCTGAGTACGGTGACTTCACCAACTTCCTGGGCCAGGGCAAGACGCTGAAGGACATGGGGTTCCGCCCCGAGATGCTGGACTGGGATGGCCTGTTCGAGGAGTCGCTGAAGGGCGGCGTCGATACCGACAAGCTCTTCGATAAGCTCCTGCCCAAGATGGGCGGCGAGAAGAACTCTGAGGCTGTCCGCGACTTCGTGAACCAGATCGCCAGCGCTGTTGGCAACATCGGCGGCGACGTTCAGAGTCAGATCGATGTGATGGCTGCGTTTGGCTCCACGTCCCAGCAGGCGTTCCAGAGCTACTCCGAGGGCGCGCTGACAGCGGCTGAGGCTATGGCTCAGATGGATGAGGTCACCCAGCAGGCGGTCAACGCTATGGCTGCGGGCTTCGCCAAGTTCGGTGACACCGGCAACCTCATCAAGCTCACTCAGCAGTTCGGGGAGATCGCTAAGGCGGCAGACCCCGAGGCGGCAGAGCAGGCAGCGGCTGCATACGAGACAGCGTGGACCAATGCGTACGGCGGGGCAGCGTTTAGCCTGAGTGACTTCCTGGCTGTTCAGGCGCGAGCGAATAGCGAGCAACAGTCCTTCGTGAACGGTCTTGGCGAACTCCAGGCCCGAGCCGCGAACCTTGGCCTGAGCGACGCCTTCATCGGTGAGCTCTCTGCGATGGGCCCCGAGGCAGCTGCGCTCGTTGACGCGCTCGTTGCGGGCACCGATGGCCAGCTTCAGCAGTTCGTGGAGAACTTCCGCACGACCGGCTATGACGCTACGGTGGCGATGGCTGTGCAGATGGAACTCGGTAACCAGATCATCGCTAACATCATGGCCGATGGCGGCTCCGAGGCATTGGCTAGGTTCAATGCAAAGCTCGCATCCGGCGTTGGTGTGGACCAGGCCCTGGCTGAACTCCAGCGCGACGTTGACGGCAAGCCCATCGAGCCCAAGGCGACAGAGCCCAACATTCCGTTCCTGTCCGCGTGGCAGAAGCAGCGGTGGTCGGACAACAACCGCCTGTACACGACGGCTACCGTGACAGTCAACCAGGTCCAGGGGGCTAGCGTTGGTGGCATCCAGATTGACCCTGGCTACGCTACCGGTGGCTACACGGGCAATGGTGGCAAGTTCGACCCGGCTGGCACGGTCCACAAGGGCGAGTTTGTCATGACGGCTGCGGCCACGCGCGCTATCGGCGTCGGCAATCTGTACTCCATGATGAAGGCGGCTCAGGGCGGGCGTTCTGCTCCTCGTGGCCGTGGATACGCTTCCGGTGGTTCCGTATCCGGCAACAGCGGGCCGAACATCGTCTACCTGTCGCCGCAGGACCGCGAACTTCTGCGCTCCCTCCAGCCCATCGTTATGCTGGGTGATAGGGATATCGCGCGAGCAAACGGCAACGCGAATTTCCGCACGACGCGTCAGGGAGTAGGATGAGCGACAAGAAGATGTACTTTGGGAACCGTGCGTACATGCAGTGGATTCCCTGCCCCGAGGCGGGCGCGGACTACACCTCAGAAGGAAGTTCGCAGTCGGCCAAGTTCCTCAACGGCGGCGCGTTCCACCGACAGACGCTCAGTGCGGCCAAGCGCTTCCAGCTGTCCTGGTCGCTGACTACGCGCGACAACATCCGCACGATCACGGACTACGCTGAGGGTGTCTACGGCGGGACGGCCATGTACTGGTGTGACCCGTTCACCATGGACCGCAACATGCTGGCTCAGTCCTTCGCGACTCCCTCGCTGGGTGGCTACGACGGCGCTATCCTCACCGGCACCGATGTACGCCCACAGCTAGTGCCTACGTCGGCGAACAGCCTGGGCTACCCCACGCAGTCCGCTGTGTACACGGTTGCTACAAGTAACCCGGCGCGGCGTCACTGGATTCCGATCCCTCCCGGCTACAAGGCGCTCGTCGGAGCGCATGGTACTGCGGGCTCTGGGGGACAGGTGCGAGTCATCACTACAAAGGGTCTTGCAACGAGCGGGGCGGCGACACCCCTGACGCTCCTCCCAGTGACGAGCTCCACGCGTTTCAACACGACGATCAATGCCAGCCCAACCGTTGACGGCTTCGAGATCTATCTCGGCGGTAGCGGCACCATCACCCTGTCCGGCATCATGGTTCAAGTTGTTCCCATCGGAACGACGGCATCGACTGGTGGATTCATCAGCGGCCAGGGTCACTCCGGGTGTAGCTTCGAGGGCATGCCAGCCAAGAATGCATACTCCGCCGCGCTCGATCTTGTGGGCCTCACTGCCACATTCATTGAAACCGAGCAGTGGGCATGAGCATCCAGGTAGAGCTCACTGGCGATGGGAACTTCGCTGGCGCGGCTGCGAACGTGACGGACTACTCGATCACCGAGTACAGTTCTCCAACAACAATGACGGATCTGCAGTCCGGTGTCGGTGGTGTGACGTTCGGCGTGGAAGAGGATCCAGGATTCGACGGATCGATTCTGCTGCCTGGCGAGCCCTTCGAGTTGACTGACCCCTACGCGGGCACCCAGAGCGGCGTCATCGATGGCGGCTCAACCTCTGGCTACATGCTCAACGTGTCCGGCGCTACGGCGCTCCTGCCGCTCGTCTCTCAGCGCGAGATGCCCGCCATGTCTGGGACACTCGGCGCGGTTCTCACTGCCTACTTTGCCTCCTGCGGCATCACGTCGGGCTTCCAGTTCGATACAGCCATCGCGAACATTTCTGTCAACGTGCCCTCCTGGGTCGGGGATGTCTGGACGCAGATCAAGAAGCTCCAGGCGATCCACCAGTTCGAGGTGGCAGACGTGGCTGGACGCATCATCGTGCGGAAGTTGCGCCTGCGCTCGGTGGACGTTCAGCGCTACACGGACACTCGGTTCAACTATGGCCGCGGCAACGCCTCCCACATCGTCGAGGTGTACTACTACAACAACCTCTGGGTAGCGGACAAGCAGATCTTCCCGGACCCCAAGAGCTTCATCACTGACCGCTCCATCATTACTGTCGGCGCTGGCGAGACTACCACGACCAACTACCCGGTGGACATGTGGATCGGGACAATCGACGCGCCCACTCAGGTGAGCTCCCTCCCGTGGGACAACACCTCCTCGACGAGCGTCTACTCGGTGGTGGACAAGGACGGCCAGCCCGTTACAATCACCGACTGGCGCAATGGCGGCGGAAACCTGAGCCTGGCAATCGGCCCGGATGGCAAGAGCGTGGACGTGACCGTGACGGGCATGATTACGAACCAGCGCGCCCCGTACCGCATCGCTTCCTCCTCTGAGGACCGCGAGTACCAGTACCCAGCGCTGTACATCGCCGCGACGGGTGTGCAGTTCAAGAAGGAGATGATCTGGTCGGGGACGGGCGCGGACCTGAAGGATGCTCCGGCTGACAGCAAGACAACCATCGATGACCCCATGGTCTCCACTCCGGCAGAGGCGCGAGTCGTTCTTGCCAATGCCGTCATGCGCTCTTCGGGGTTCGAGCAGGGCTTCGAGGCTACGGCCACCAGCGTGAACCGCCGTGGTGACATCGGACAGGTCATCTACCCGACGTTCGGCGAATACAACGCCACCATCGGCTCGCAGACATTCGCCACGTTCAACACGGTCAACGCTGGCAAGACTTTCGCAACCCAGACCAAGGAGCAGGCAGACCTCGTCAAGCTGGACTTCGTGACCCAGGCATTCGGTGGCATCGGTGGCGCTCGCGTGCGGTATCGAGACTCCTGGTACCGCATCCGCAGTGCAACGTCACGCCCCGGGCAGTTCGACTGGCAGTCCGAATTCGATACGCTCTTCTCTGACTGGCAGACCGTCGTGGGCCCGCAGGCGCAGACCTTCGCTACGTTCAACACCAAGTGGGCAGGTAAGTCCTTCGAGCAGCACGCCCGGATGCCGCTCGCGTTCTAGCTCCCTGAGGTAGGCTGGTATACGTTACACCACCTAGACTTGTGAGGGAATATGCCTGGAGCAACCACACCGGACAGCATCGTCTATCCGGTAACTGGCGATGTCATGGCACCGCTGAACAGCTGGTTTGCTCAGCTGGCGGCGTCTACGCAGACTGCGATGACCGCCCTGCGCGCAGAGCTTGTCGAGCCGGACCTCCCAGATCCGATGTCCATCAAGGGCAATGATGTCCAGGCCGTTACTGCAACCGCATGGGCAAACCTCCCCGGCGCTGCGGCCATCTCGCTGACCCTCCCCCAGGCTTGCTGGGTTACTATCACGGTCGGTGCGTGGATCGTGGCTACTCAGGGGCACACCCGCGCATCCGCATCGGTCACGGGCGCTACAACGCTTGCCGAGACCCAGCTTGAAGTGGGCGGCTCTTCCAGCGCGTGGGGTCAGGTTCTCTACACCGACACCACCTCCGCCACTCGTCAGTCCAGCGGTGTCCGCACGGTCCGGCTGAATGCTGGCGCGAACTCGATCCAGCTTCGCGCATACCGCGGCGGTAGCGGTGTCAACCAGGTCAACTACTCAACACTTCAGGTAGCTCCACTCCGCTGGGCGTAAGGGGGAATCATGGCTAGTACCCCACCACGGGTATCCGGCTCCCCCCAGGAGGAGAGTTGGCGGCGCTGGGCCGAGGAGAAGCTTCTCGGTTCTGAGAATGCTCAGGAGCAGATCCAGACGCGAGTCCGCGCTGTCGAGCTTGCTGCAACGAACGTCGGCAGTGTCGCGACCAACGCAGACCAGGTGGCCCGCGACGAGGCTGAGCGCGTTGTCTACCCGAACGAGATCAACCGAATCACCTACGACCTCCGGGACTCGTTCCACTGGCAGCAGGTCATCGACGGCAAGGCTAGCGCGTTCGGCAAGTTCGGACCGTCGCAGGCTCGTCACGTCTCTATCCTCGCTGGCGATCAGGGTGGTCTCTACTTCCAGCCCACGCTGAGCGAAGGTGCTGAGATTGAGGTTGCGGGCATCCACCCCATCCCGCGCTCTCGCAAGATCTTCATCGAGGTTGAGTCCGGTGACAGCCTTCCGGCTCCGAGCGTCTGGATCGACTGGCGTGACGCCACCGGCAAGGTCATCGACGAGGACGGTGTTGCGCATCCTACGCTCGTGACGCAGAAGGTCATCCAGGCTCCTGGCGGCGTCGTTGCGACCTACAGCGTACGCCTCGCGCGCGCAGCTACAGCCACGCCTGCTGGCGCTATCTCCCTGAGCATCTTCGAGGTCATTGGCGACGGCAACCTCAACATCTCGCCTGACGGTATTCAGATCGAAGACGGTAGTGGCGACACCACGCTGGAGATTCGGCCCTCGCTCCCCATCCTGGCGGCTCCGACTGTTCCTATCCTGGCTTCAGACGTGGGCACCGTCTCCGTGCGGTGGGATGGCTCACTGACATCTGGCCCTGCCCCTGCGCACCTCGCCTACGTCTACACCGAAGAGGCTGATTCTGCGGCTGGCCCCTGGACGCGAGTCGGGCAGGTTCTGAACCGTTCTGGCTACCTGATGACGCGCCCTCCCGTGGCGTCCGTCCGCTTCTACCGCTTCATCGCGGTTGACACCAGCAATCGGCCATCACCTCCATCTGCATCGATCTCTACGACGGTGGGGGGCGTGTCCCTGGACGCTATCGACCCCTCACTGAAGGAAGACATCGATCAGATCCGGTACACCACCGATGGCCTGAACCGTATCTACACATCACCGATACAGCCGGTTGCGGACACCATCAACCTGGCTCCCAATCCGTCGTTCGAGGCGAGCCTGAGCCTGGAGACCGCGCGGACCAATATAGTTCTGAACCCGACTGCCCGAGTGAATCTAGATAACTGGTACACTGCGGTCGGTGGCGGTATCGGCGGCGTGGTTGCGCTGAGCCGCCTGGAGACCACGAGTGTCATTCCTGGCGTTACGACCTATGGCCTGATCCGCCTGGTAACACCCGGTACATGGTGGGATATTCGAGTCAATGCCGCCCCCAACTCCGTTGTGGCAGGTGCCACCTATACGGTATCGGCTGTTGTGAACTCCGCTCTCGATGATGTCCGCGTCGGGTTCTACTGGCTGGACGCAAGCGGCGGCACCGTCTCCGAATCCTGGAGCACAAACCCGCTCCCGACTAACTCCTGGACCCGCGTCTCGCACACGGCGGTCGCGCCAGTAGGCGCTGTCAGCGTTAGGGTCGCCTTCCGAAGCGTCTCAACTGTGGTTGACTCTGTGTTCCGTGTAGCCGCCGTCCTCGTCGAGCGCTCTCCCATCGATGGCGGGTTCTTCGACGGAGAGTACAGCCCGGACGGCGAGCTTATCCCGGGCTGGACAGGCGACGAGAACGCGAGCACATCGACCCTGGTCTACCACACTCCAGTCGGCACTCGACCAGTCTCACCCGCGAATACGCAGGCTCGGCGCAGTGACAGCTGGGGGAGCACCGGGCGGCAATCGCTCCGAAACGTCTACATCGGCACCAGCAGTACCCCGCCATCCAATAGTGGGACGATTGTCGTGGCCGAAGCGCATGACGAGTATGGCATCCCGTCGTTTGCCAGTCTTGGATTCAGCGACGGCGATGTCGTAACGGTGAGCGCCCGAGCGTATATTGCGGCAGCCATCGGCGCAACCGGAGTCCCCGCAAGCCTGTACACCACCGGAGGGTCGGTGACACCGCCCAATATCGCGGGCGAATACACCCTCACAAAGACCTTCACGCTGACAAGCGCGCTCACTGACACGGTTCACCTTAGGGGCGCTACGCTTGCCGACAACGGCGGCGTGTGGTGGGACAACTTCATGATCGTTCGCGGGGAGTACAGCGGTCCATTTGTCCAGGCATTTCGCAACGGTGACATCTGGTGGGTCACTGACGCTAGTGGCGACTCCATTATCGGCGTTCAGATGTGGAACGGTGCAGAGTGGGTTCCCTACCAGCTGGTAGCTGACACGATCATCGCCGCGGAGTCCATCACGGCCCCGCTCATCAAGGCTGGCTCCATCAACGTCAACCACGTTGAGCCCGCGTTCGGTGACGCCCTGGATATCTCCGCGAACAGTTCGGTGACAATCATTGTCGGACGCCAGGACGATATCGACGACAGCGTTACGGATCTAGACGCACGGCTTGACAACCACCAGACGTACTATGGATTCTTGGATGATGGTCTTCGTATCGGTGACCCCGACACGACGGCTGAGCTTCGCCTGAAGCCTGACCGCATTCAGATGACGCAGTCCGGTGCTGTCGTTTCTGAGTGGGTCGGTGGAGTGTTCATCGCGGATGAAGTTCGACTTCAGAAGTCTGCCGTCATTGGCAACCACCAGTGGCTTGAATACGGCGCTGGCCGTACCATCGTTCGCCCGCTCTCATAGGAGGATGAGACATGACTGACCGCATCAGTGCATTCCACGGCTCCCCGGCTACTACGTTCTACGTCGAGGGTGATGTAATCTCGCAGAGCACTGCGGGCAACTACTCTGTCGTGCGGTGCTACCTGCGTGCCATGAACGGTCCAGGCGGTTCTACGGGCAGCTTCCAGGGTGGATACGGTACTCAGGCTGGCCACATCGATGGCATCACGAACTTCGCGACGCACTCGGGTAACCCGTTCCTTCCGTCTGGCGTCCCCAACGAGGCATGGCGCTGGCGAGATGGTCCATACGACGTTCCGGTATACCACAACTCGGATGGTACGCACGCACCGATCCGCTTTGCCCAGGTTCTCAACTACGGTGGCGTGAATCAGACCACCTACTCTGGGTACATCTCCCTGAAGACGATTGCGCGCTCCTCGATCCCCGCGCTTTCAGATAACGACTTCGACGCTGGCGATGCGGTAACGATCTACACGAACCGTACCTCCACCTCCTTTACGCACACGCTGGACCTGTACCGCTACGGCGGGCCCAAGCTCATGACCGTCGCTACCAGCGTCTCCAACTCGTACACATGGACCGCCCCGCTGTCGCTGGCTTCGGAGTTCCCCAGCGCGACAAGCGGCAAGTTCTTCATCCGTGTATCGACCTTCAGCGGCTCTACATACATTGGCCGGTCTGACCTGGTCTTCACCCTGCGCGCGCCCGCAACGATGAAGCCGACCATCTCGAACATCACAGCGGTTGAGCAGAACTCGACCGTGAACAGCATTGTCGGCAAGCTGGTTCAGGGGCTCAGCACTGTCAAGCTCACGGTCTCTGCGGCGGGCGCTTACGGCTCGACCATCAACACGGCGACGGCCAAGCTTGGCAGCACCACGGTCAACTCGGGCGGCAATGTCCTGGTGGGCTCGTCCGGCAACAGCACTGTCACGGGTACCGTCACCGACTCGCGCGCGCGAACCGGTACTGACACCCTGGTAATCAACGCGCTGGCATATTCCCCTCCTGCCGTGTCCAGCATCAATGTCCGACGCGCTAACAGCGTGGGCGGGCTGGTTGACGATGGCACCTACCTCCGAGTGGACCTGAGCGCCACCATCTCTTCTCTCATCAACTCCACGCAGCGCAACTCGATGTCCATCGTCGTCCGCTCGCGACCCACTGGGGGGTCTTGGACGAACCGTCAGACCATCACCGCCGCGCTGTCGTACTCCAACTGGTTCCTGGTCTCGGGGGGCGGGATCTACAACGACCTCACCTCGTGGGAAGTTGAAGTCTCCGTCAAGGACAAGTTCCGCACTACCGTCCAGAACCGCACGGTCTCCACCGCGGCTGTCACGATTGACATGAACGGCATCAACGTCGGCATCGGCAAGATCTGGGAGCGCGGCAACCTCGATGTTGCGGGCGCTATCTACGCTGCCACCGATGTGAACGCGGATCGCCATGTGATTGCGGCTGACATTGTCACCGGAGCGCGTGGTCGCTTCACCAGTTCGTCGGGCATGTCCCTCACGTCGCGCTCCATGGCGCTGGAGGCCGGGCCGTACGAGGGGTCCAACACCGCCTTCGACGGCAACGAGATTCAGGCGCGCAACAACGGCTCAGCCGATAAGCTGTTTCTGAACTTCCGCGGCGGCGATGTTCAGCTTGGAGTCAACAGTTCCACGGTTTCCATCCCGGGGCGACTCGATTCCCCCAGCCAGGCGTGGGGTGAGGCGCGCGGTACCATCGCCTGCGCGGCCAGTGGCGTGACAACGGTCACGTTCCCCTCGGGGAGCTTCACTGTGCCTCCGGTTGTGGTAGCAACCCCGTACGGCAACTCCCTGGTTGGGGTTGCCCACCTCGGAACGCCTACCGCAACTTCCTTCGATGTGCGCTTCTTCACGGTTGCCGGGGCGCAGACCTCTGGCAACGTCTCTTGGTACGCATCTCAGGCCACTTCGAGTTCGGCGGCTGGATAATGTACGAGGTCGTAAATCCATTCACGGGGGAGAAGACCTACCTACCAGCGGTCACCGTCGCTTGTGCGGTCGAGGATTGCGAGAACTACGAGATCGAGTTCACGGTCTGTGAAGGTGCCATCATGTGTGGCGCGTGCAGCGAATGGATCGTCGCTCCCGAACTGCCCCCCGCGTAGACTGGGTACTTGACCAGGAACTAAGACGGAGGCGTTATGGCTAGGTATCCCAACGGGGGAATCCCCAGGGAGTTGCTTCATCGTCGAGTCTCTGGCGGCAAGTCTGACGCATGGCTGATGCCTGGCACGGCTGAAAAGTATGACCGCCTGGTCGAACTTGGACGCCAGCGCTACGGGTGGACGCCCATCATCTCTGGACCCGACGACGCGTATCGCTCGCTGGATCGGCAGTGGTACTACTGGAACACCCTACCCTTCCCGCAGGCGGCGAATCCTGGGACATCTTCGCACGGCGGTGAGTATAACGGCTGGGACTCTGGGGCGCTGGACATCGGCAACTGGGGCGTCATTGGAAAGTCCGCGTTCTATGAGCTTGCACGCGAGGCTGGCTTTGAGCCGAACTACTTCGACTGGGAGCCTTGGCATATCATTGACTGGTCCCCATGGACGACAACACCCGCACCAACACCTGAACCAGATCCGGTTGAGCCGGAGGAAGAAGATGAAGACATGAAGGAAACTTACGTCTGGTGGAAGAACGCCGCAGGCAAGCAGCAGAACCTCGTCTACGCCACTGGCGGCAATGGCATGGCGGACTACTGGGAGTCGAATAACGGCGAGTACAACACGCGCGTTGCTCAGGCTCACAACCTTGCTGGCCCCACCGCTGAGATCAGCGAGAGCCACGGCAACGCGCTCCTGAAGAAGCTCGCCGAGCAGCGCGCCGCCAAGTAACCCCGCGCCTCGGCGTACTGATTCACTAGGAATACCATGGATGCACTCGACCTAACAGGAATCTGGGGATTGTCCCCAGTCGCCGCTCTGATTGGAGTGACGGTCTTCCTGTTTCTGTCTCTCGCTCGTGGCTGGGTGATCCCCAAGAGCTCCCATGAGCGAGAGATGGCGAGTGCCAACAAGCGGGGCGATGAGTGGAAGGAAACCGCCATCGACACCCGCAAGCTCAACTCGATGCTGGCGAAGCAGAACGCGACGCTAGTAGAGGCGACCAAGACCCCCGCAGAGTTCTTCGGAACCGTCATGAGGGAGGGAGGTGCCCGACGTGCTATTCAGCAAGAAGAATCGCCCAACGGCTGAAGACCTCGCCCCGCGCGACGATATCGACGAAGCTCTCGCCATTCGCGAAGAGACTCAGGCCAAGCTGTCTGATATTCGTAAGCAAGCGCCTGCCGTGCGGAAGATGACGGACATCCTCATCAATCGCGCAGGGAAGAACCACTACATCGAACTGCTGTATCAGCACGTTCCTGGAGCAAACTCATGATGACCCTCCCCACCATCATTCTGTCCGCAGTTCTCATCCCGCTATTCGTCGCGTATGTCGTCTTCGCATACCGCTATGCCCGCTACTCGCCATGGAATGCAACCTGGCAGGGCGTCACCCTCGAAGCTCAGAAGGTCACGATGTCGAGTAG
>Ga0307414_10000114_pt1 | contig 57499 bp, 31 predicted proteins | sample DK1Ometagenome_FD_203804 | JGI IMG/M metagenome (GOLD analysis project Ga0307414, IMG submission 203804) | Maize rhizosphere microbial communities from greenhouse at UC Davis, California, United States - DK15-O-3 | ecosystem: Host-associated > Plants > Roots > Rhizosphere > Soil | place: USA...
TGTAATTAAAGAAATGAAAAATATCATGAAAAAATATAGCTTAATTTTCGGAGTGGTGATGATGTTTTCATCTTGCAATGATGATTTTCTTGACCGCTATCCCCAAACTGCAGTAGTTCCAGAAGAATTTTTTAAATCTGAAGAGGATTTGGAATTGTATGTCAATGGACTTTTGACTTTGGCCGGTCCGGGAAGTTATCAGGCTGATCAAAGCAGTGATAATATGGCTACTACTGCGGCTATTGAAATAAAGAATATGCTTGCAGGATCTCCAAGTTCCCAAACACTAACTAGTGGTTGGAATTGGGAGACGCTTCGGAATATCAATTATTTCTTGGACAACTATCAGAAGGCCATTGCTTCCGAAGAGGCAATTGCGCACTTGGTGGGATTGGCCAGATACTACAGAGCAGTATTTTATTTCGGGATGGTAAAAAGATATTCCGATGTCCCTTGGTACGAAACTGCACTTTCTCCTGATGATGAGGTGCTTTACAAAACTCAGGATTCAAGGGAGTTCGTGATGGGCAAGGTCCTGGAGGATCTGGAATTTGCCTCCGCCAATGTAAGGGAAAGTGTACCGACCGGGACTCCGGGAGTTTGGGCAGTAAAGGCATTTTATTCTCGCTTGGCGCTTTATGAAGGTACTTACCGCAAGTATCATCCAGAACTTGGACTGGAGTCAAGCTCCACTGCACTACTGCAGAAGGCTGCAGAAATAGCAGCGGAAATCATGGATGCTGGGATATTTAGTATTTACACGACAGGAAATAAAAATCGGGATTATGCCACGTTATTTGGAAGTGCAAATCTTATAGGTAATCCTGAAGTAATCCTTACCAATGCTTATGATGCGAATAAGGATCGAAATGGTGATATTAATTACACTGTGTTTGGAGATTATGAGCAATCACCATCACGGGATTTGGTGATGAGTTATTTGATGGAAGATGGTACACGATTTACTGATATAAATGAGCATAAAAAATTGGGTTTTGTGGAGGAGTTTCAGGAAAGAGATCCACGTCTGATGCAGACGATTGCCTATCCAGGGTGGGTGCGACAGCCTGTTTCTACACCCTACATTCAGTCTCTTAATAAGAATTTCACGGGCTATCACCAGCTGAAAGGCTATCAGAACACGACAGATAATGTGGCTGCAGGCAGTGTGGATTTTCCTGTGTACAGATACGCGGAGGTTCTTTTGAACTATGCAGAGGCCAAGGCTGAATTAAATGTACTGTCCCAAATTGATCTGGATTTATCAATTAACTTATTGCGCCGACGGGCTGGAATGCCGGATCTGAGTATGGCTGAGGCAAATGCTTCTCCTGATCCCTTTTTTGTAGAAAAGTATCCAACCCTTAATGGTTCCAATCTGGGTGTTCTTTTGGAAATACGAAGAGAGCGAAGAGTGGAACTTGCCATGGAAGGATTTCGATACGATGATCTGATGAGATGGCATGCTGGAAAATTATTGGAAAAAATCCCTCAGGGAATGTATTTTCAGGGCCTGGGTAAATATGATCTGACGGGGGATGGGGTGGAGGATATCATCCTTGTGGGCAAAGATGAAACCATACCCGTAGGAGATGCCAAGGAAAAAAACAGTCTTGGTGTGGCGCTGATCTACTATAAAACAGGTACTATAGATGAGAATGTGGATGTATTTCTGGAAAATGGGGCCAGTGGGGGTATGATGGTTACTGAGACTAAGGCAAGGAATTTTGAGGAACCGAAATATTATTACCGTCCCGTGCCCATCCAGCAAATCACTTTAAACCCAAATCTCAAGCAGATTTTTGGTTGGAATTAATTTTAAATAGTTCATGCAATGGCTTGGCCTTACAAGCACAGGCCATTGCTGGATAAACGACGAACAGTAAAATTATAAAATGAAGAAACTAATAATGTTGATCCTTTTGGGATCACTGGCTTTCCAAGGGGTTGCGCAGAATAAAGCAAAAAAAGTATTATTTGTGATTCTGGATGGTATTCCTGCAGATGTGATGGATTCTGTTTCGACGCCCAATATTGATAAAGTTATTGCCGAGGGTGGGTTTACTGTGGCAAGTATGGGAGGGGAAGTTGGCGGATACACTGAGACACCTACTATCTCCGCAGTGGGATATAATTCATTACTGACTGGCGTTTGGGCGAATAAGCATAATGTTTGGGGAAATGGCATCAAAAATCCAAACTACCACTATTGGACAATATTCAGAATATTAAAGGAAGCAGACCCAAGTAAGAAAACGGCTATTTTCTCTACATGGCTTGACAACAGAACCAAATTAGTAGGCGCAAATCTACCGCAGACAGCTCATTTTACATTTGATTATTACTTTGACGGAATGGAGTTGGATACGCTGAATTTTCCTCACGGGGAAGACCGGATGTTTATCCATCAAATCGATGAACTGGTATCCAAAGAAGCCGCCCGCTACATCCAAAAGGAGGGGCCGGATTTATCCTGGATGTACCTGGAATATTCCGATGACATGGGACATAATTTTGGTAACAGTCCCCAAATGATCGATGGGGTTCAGAAAGCGGATGTACAGATTGGAAGGGTTTGGGAAGCGATCAAGTTGAGGGAAAAGGAATATCAGGAAGATTGGTTGCTGATCATCACGACTGATCATGGAAGGGAAGCGGATGGATTTGGACATGGTGGACAAAGTGAGCGGGAGAGGACTATTTGGATAGCTACCAATTCCAAACACACCAATGCCCATTTTCAGCAGCTGCCTGAGATGGTGGATATTCTACCGTCTATGGCACATCATCTGGATTTAACTATTCCCAAAAAGGTTGCAATGGAGCTGGACGGTACGCCGTTTATCGGACCTGTGCAGGCTACCAAGTTGACTGCTAAGCAAGTTGATGGAAAGCTTGCCTTAACTTGGAAATCACTCTCCAAAGGTCAAAAGGGTAGGGTGTGGGTATCGCCTAGCAACAATTTCAAACATGGCGGCCTGGATAATTATTGGTTAATGGAGGAAGTAGAACTTGATACTGAAAAGGCAGAATTTGAGCTGCAGGGTATTGAATCGGCATACTATAAAATTGTACTGGAAACTGATTCTGGATATCTCAATTATTGGTTAATGAAGTGAGTTAACAGGATTGGTTTGAAGTTATGAGATTGGACTTTTTAAGGGAGGTATTGATGCTCAAAAATTGTTCTATTTGGACGTTATAATACCTCCCATCTTCCAGCCTTAGTAGATCCAGTCCGGCTTATTCTATCTTCTTTCTTTAGCTTTTCTAGATGATATTCCACACCTCTTCTTGTCAAGCCTGTGATTGTTTGGAGCTCTTTTGCAGTGATTTTGGGGTTTAATTTCATAGCATCCAAAATTAACACTGCAATTTCTTCCACAGTTTCTTCCACAGTTTCTTCCACAGTTTCTTCCACAGTTCGATAGAGAACGACCGTAAACATCCCCTCTGTTTTAAACAAGGGTTCTCTCAGTGTTGAACTTTTCATTTGGTCTTTGATTCGCCCGATCCCTGATCCAATTCTTTCTACCATTCGTATTCGGACAAACAAACCAAATATCAGGGGATTCCGACTGTGGCTTTTTGATCCAAATTCAGCTAATGGGATAGCACTGGTTAATCCTCCAGGATTACTGATCTCAACTCGATCTGCATATAGCTCGATTGCAATTTTTGCTCCTTTATCATAATAATCACGATGGGAAAGCGCATTTATAATCGATTCTTTCAGTGCAGTTTCAGGAATTTCCCATATTTCTTTTCTTGGTCCGCCTCCTTCGATTTCATACCGAACAGCCAGTTTGTCTTTTAACCATTGCATTGACTGTTCGTATTGCTTAATCAATGGACCGCCAAATGATTTGTCATCAATGATTTGGGTTTTGTTGATATTTTCAAAAGCTATGCATCGAATGACGGCAGTTTCAATAAATTTCTCTGGGGCAAGTCCAAAGAATAAGACCCCACCATTCTTCATTTTTCCGTTAGGCAAAACAAGTTTTAGGTTCTGAATAATTTGTTTCTTTTTAATCACCTTAAATATTCCGCTTTGGACACGAAATTCTTCGAACCAACCTTGATCAAGGTTAAGAGATTCATCAAATTCTTGGCAGGGAGCCTCGTCAAAATAGATTCGCTCAGATTGTTGGAAAAAGTCTCTCATTTGCTCCACTGATGTAAGCTTTTGGGTATTAGGGCCCTGTCGAACGTAAATGGCTCCGGACAATACATACGGTTTCTGAGGCCCACTATCTACTTCAATTACCCAAATCGCTTTCCCTTCCACTTCTGTCTGATACAGTTGAGTCGAGACATGTGGGTTGATTTCATTTAAAGAATTCTGAATTGCGGATCTCTTCGAATTGTTTATTTCTACACCATAAACTACATTTTCATCACTCACTCCAATCAACAGAATTCCTCCTGCTGCATTGGCAAAAGCACAAATCTCTTCGCTTAGCTCTTTTAACTTGTTTGGTACACGGATCTTAAACTCTGCATTGTATCCTTCTCCAGACTTGATAATGCTTTGAATAGATGAGGAGGAGAGCTGCGGGTTCATGTTTTTGTGTGGATCAATTATTTTCTAAAGAAGCATAATGGGTGGTGTAGTCATCCAATTGAAATCAGAATTAAATTCTAAATTTTGAATCTTCTATAATACAATTTAAATGATCATATAAATTGTATTCAGCTGAAAATCCGATAGAGGCGAAAAGAAGCAATGGGTAACGCTTAATTTTTTAGGCGGTAGCTATTGATCTCTTCATGTATTTTTATGTTATTGTATCATTTATAAACAATAACCACAATACCTATGAAAAACAAGATCATCTTTCTAAGCAGCATGGTGCTGTTAATGACCATGAGTTTTGCGTTTGCACTTTCAAATAAAGATGCAGCATACTTTGATGGCAAATGGAGTGTTCTGATTAAGGGAACTCCCAATGGAGACGCCACAATTCCCATTCGATTTGAAACTGAGGACGGCAAAACTATAGGTTACTTTACTGAAGAAGGTGCTCAGGAAGAGTCCAAAATGAGTTCAGTGACCGTGAGTGGTGATGTAATCAATACTGCTTTTTTTATAGGAGGGTATGATGTGACTTTGTCTTTGAAGAAAGTGGATCAGGATCACGCAAACGGCGATTTAATGGGGATGTTCACCGCTGAGGGGACACGCGTTACAGAGTAATTAGTTGAAGAAAGCTTATTGTTTCAACATTCAACTTTTAAAGACCTCCAATTCCGGAGGTTTTTTTTATAATTTCACACCAAGAAACACTTGCTTCCGTTAAGTTTACTATGAACAGAAAAATACTTCCTTTAGGCCTACTAGTTTATTTTGTATTATTCAATGCCTTCGCTCAGGAGGAGGATATTTTTGGTATTTCCGACAAAGCTAAAGGACCTAAAAGTGAATCAGGTTTTGGAAATGCTGCCAGGAATATACTCGAAATGTTTACCGTGGAAGTTTCTGGTGGAGGTGCTTACCAACAGTTTTCAACTGGTTTTTTTTCTGATAATCCTGATCTATATCCAATCAATAAGTATAGGAACTTCACTGCTACACCTCCGGATATTACTGCCGAAAATCCGCTGGAAATGAAAAGCAATGAGTGGACTTTTCCTTTATGGAATGGGGGAATTCGCATTGACCTGTTCGATTTGCTCACTATTGGCGGCGGATTTGGACAGGAGTGGGGGAATTTAGCTCCAATGAAAGGGGGCGATTACGAATTTGCTTTTGAAGGGGCCAGTTATCAAGTAGATAAATTTTATGGAACTGTAGGTCTAGTTCTTTACGATGCCAAGAAAAGAAGGGCATTTTTAAATTGGAGATATAGAAAATATTCATCTTCAAATATTTACATGCAATCTGAACTTCGGCAGCTTGCAAGACAAAATTACCCGTGGAGGTTCATTTTGGAGGGAGAGTTTGGACAGTTGAAGTTGAAAAAGGCCGTTGATCCGAGCCTTTTGATGCAAGACACGCCGTACCAGCCCCGATTGGCAGTAGCGGACGAACCGTATTATGGGATAGGCTTGAGAATAGAGCGCGAATTTTCAGAATACACAAAGCTGTTCGTGAAGGGTGGGGCAGAGTTCAGAAAATTCACCTACGCCTCATCGGATTATACTGAGTTACAAAACCTCAACCAGCTGGTATATGCTATGCAATTGGGCTTGTCTGTTAGATTTCCCGGCACCAAGCGATGTAAAATAGGTGGATGTGGTGTGGTGATGAAGCATATGCACAATGGAATTGAGTACAGAGGGAGTGGCGTTTTTAATTTTCAAAACAGAAAAATAGGACAGTGGTATTAATGGGTTAATATTGTTTTTAGGTATAATAATCTCTTTTCAAAAACAGCGGGTTTTTACTATCTTGCAGCCTTAATCGACCCCGTGAATAGCATTATATGGCTCAAGGAGAAAACGAGAACATCATACCCATTAACATTGAAGAGGAAATGCGTGGTGCCTACATCGATTATTCGATGTCGGTTATTGTTTCCAGAGCACTTCCAGATGTCCGTGATGGACTAAAACCAGTTCACCGAAGAATTCTGTTCGGAATGCAGGAATTGGGAGTATTACATAATAAACCTTACAAGAAATCAGCGAGAATAGTCGGAGAAGTGCTTGGTAAGTATCACCCTCATGGGGATTCAGCCGTGTATGAAACGATGGTTCGTATGGCGCAACCTTGGTCCCTAAGATATCCATTAGTGGATGGTCAGGGTAACTTCGGGTCCATTGACGGTGATAATCCTGCTGCAATGCGTTACACTGAAGCTAGGCTGAAGCGAATTGCTGAGGAACTTCTAGTAGACATCAATAAAGAAACTGTTGATTTTCAGTTCAACTTTGATGACTCACTAAAAGAACCAGTAGTTTTGCCAGCCAAAGTTCCTGCGTTACTTCTAAATGGCGCTTCTGGAATAGCTGTAGGTATGGCTACCAACATGGCTCCGCACAATCTTGGGGAAGTAATAGATGGAATTATTGCTTATATAGCTAATAATGAGATCACTATTTCCGAATTAATGGAGCATATTGTAGCCCCGGATTTTCCAACAGGAGGTATTATATATGGTTATAATGGCGTAAAGTCTGCTTTTGAAACAGGCCGTGGCCGGGTGGTAATGAGAGGAAAGGCCAACGTCGAAATAAAAGATGGCGGCAGTAAGGAAATGATCGTGATTACGGAAATTCCTTATTTGGTCAACAAAGCCAACATGGTGGAGAAGACCGCTCAGTTGATCAATGAAAAGAAGATTGAAGGTATTTCTGCCATACGCGATGAATCGGATCGGTCCGGTATGAGAATCGTGTATGAACTGAAACGAGATGCAATTTCCAGTGTTGTATTAAATAACCTTTATAAGCACACCCAGTTACAAACTTCATTTTCTGTGAATAATGTGGCCTTAGTTAAAGGTCGTCCACAGACATTGAATCTCAAGGATATGATCGTCCACTATGTCAATCACCGACATGAAGTGGTAATCAGACGTACTGAATATGAACTTCGTGAGGCTGAGAAAAGAGCCCATATTCTTCAGGGATATTTAATTGCTCTGGATCATCTGGATGAAGTAATCTCTTTGATCAGAAGCTCTGCTGATCCAGAAACTGCCAGAAATGGATTAATGGAGAATTTTGAGCTTAGCGAAATTCAGGCAAGAGCAATCCTCGACATGAGGCTGCAGCGATTGACTGGGATGGAGCGTGACAAGATCATCAATGAATACAAAGAGATCATGGCATTCATTGAGGAGCTTAAGGAGATCCTTGCCAATGAAGATAAGCGGATGGAAATCATCAAGACAGAGCTTCTTGAAATGAAGACCCGTTATGCTGATGATAGAAGAACTGAAATTGAGCATAATGCAGAAGATTTCAGCTATGAGGACATGATCCCTAATGAGGAAGTTATTATCACAGTTTCCCATCAAGGATATGTAAAGAGAACTGCATTAACTGAATATAGAACTCAGGGGAGAGGCGGAGTTGGGTCCCGAGGAGTAAGCACGAAGGAGGATGATTTCACAGAATATCTTTTTACAGCTTCGACACACAATTACCTGTTGATTTTCACGGACAAAGGGAAACTGTTCTGGCTGAAGACTTATGCCATTCCAGAAGGGTCAAAGACTTCTAAAGGTAGACCGATTCAAAATTTGATCAGCATAGAATCGGATGATAAGATCAGATCTATCATTCAGGTAGTGGATCTTAGTGACCAGGATTATTTGAATAATCATTTCTTGGTGATGGTCACAAAGCAAGGTATAATTAAAAAAACTACGCTTGAGCAGTATAGCCGTCCAAGAACGAATGGTATCATTGCGCTGAATATCCGGGAAGATGACCAACTAGTGAATGTGGAGATGACCAATGGTAATCAGCACATTGTAATTGCAGCAAAATCGGGAAGAGCAATACACTTCCACGAATCAGCTGTAAGGCCAATGGGACGTACGGCTACGGGTGTCAAAGCTATCAAGTTAAATGATAGTAAAGATTTTGTTATTGGCATGGTATGTGCATCCGAAGAAAACGCAACTTTGCTCGTTGTTTCCGCCAACGGCTACGGAAAGCGCTCTGAACTCGATGAATATAGAATTACAAATCGGGGAGGTAAAGGAGTGAAAGCCATGAGTGTAACTGAGAAGACAGGAGCACTGGTAGCAATTAAAGAAGTAGTAGAATCAGACGATTTGATGATTATCAATAAGTCAGGTATTACCATCCGCATATCTGTAAGTGGATTAAGGATAATGGGTAGAGCCACGCAGGGAGTTAGACTCATTAGAGTGGGTGAAAGCGATGAGATTTCATCTGTAGAGAAAATCTCTAAAGAAGAGGATGAGATAGTTGATGGGGCTGTAGTTGAGCTTGGTGAAAATCAAGATGTGCTGGATTTGCCAGCGGATAATAATGACGAAGACGAATCAGCATCAGATGAGTCAAATGAAGAAATAGAATAACCAACCAAATAAGAAAATAACGCTAAAATGAAGAAGCTAATTCTATCAATGGCTTTGATCGGTTTGACCGTCGTAGCTTTTGGACAAAAAAAAGTGGTTCGATCAGCAAATAAAAATTTCAAATCAGGCAATTTAAAAGAGGCGCTTGTAGAAATTGATGCTGCTACCAAAGACCCTGAAACTGCAAATGATCCAGCAACCTTTCTGTTGAAGGCACAGATCGAAACAAAGATGTTTGGATCGGACTCTTCCAACACCATGGAAACAGTGGAGGTAGGCCGTGCAGCCCTAAAAACGTTTAATGAAACTTTTGAAATGGCAGGGAGTGATAAAGAGTCTGGAGTAGGAAAGGAAATCTACACTGAGGATGTACCAGGTGTACCAGAAAATCTTCGTCCATATTCTATTTTCACTTTGAAGAATACTTCATTTGACAAAGCGATTGCCAGATATAATGAAGATGACGCTGAAATGGCTTATGAATTCTTTGATATTGCTGGAGAAATAGATCCTAATGATACTACAGTACATTACAATGCCGGTTTCTTAGCCAACGAGTTAGGGAAGTTTGAAGAAGCAAAAAAGCACTTCAGCCAACTGTTGGAAATAGAAGGATATAACAAGTTGAACGCCTATTATTTCATGGTCCAAATTCTAAGTGGAGAAGATAAAAACCCTGAAGCTGCCTATGATATAGTAATGGCGGGCAGGGAAGATTATCCTGAAGATAAAATTTTGGCTGAGTATGAAATTCAATTGCTACTTCAGTTGAACAAAATGGATGAGGCGATGGCTTCAATTCAAGAAGCGCTGAAGAATGATCCAAACAATGCGGGTATTCTGTTGAGATCTGGATACCTTAAAGAGCAATCTGGGGATATTGACGGAGCTCTTGCAGACTATAAGAAGTCTGTAGAAGCTGATCCAGAGTTCTATGATGGAAATTACTACGCAGGTGCATTGCTTCTGGAGAAGTCTAAAGAGATTTTAGCAGAGTTGAATGAGCTTTCTGATGAAGAGTGGGAGAAGAACTCTGAAAAAATGGGTAGTGAGGCTAATGAATTTTATAAGCAAGCTGTTCCATATTTTGAAAAAGCTTTGCAAATTAGACCAGACAACAGTGACTTGATGATTATACTTCACCAGGTCCATACAAGATTAAAGAATACAGCAGAGGCTGAAAAATATAACAAAATGCTAATTGAACTGAAAGGTCCGAATTGGCAAGAAGAAGGATTATAATTCAATCCTTCCAGACTAAGCCGCTAGATTTCTAGCGGCTTTTTTTATATACTAAAACTAATTTTTTTTCATAACTTTGAAGTATTCCATTTTTCAATTATCTCTATATTTGTCCTCGAAAAATAATGTTTAGAGTGCAGTTGCAAAGAGTAATCTTCATCACGGGAATATTTTTAACCTTAATTTTTCAAGTAGCAAAAGGCCAGTCAAAGTCTCAGAAATTTGTTGAGGTTTCTTATGATCAAGGTCCGATAATTGGAAATCATAAAGATTGGGCTGATGAGCTTATCGATATGATTAACTATTCTGGAGTTGATGTAAGATTTGCATGGAGAAGCAAAGACAATAACTACTTTAATTACCTGGATCGATATCCTATTTATGGAGTAGGATTCACTTCTACATTGAATTATTATCCTGAAATAGGAAGACCAATGGCATTCTATGCTTTTGGTGAAGTCCCTTTTAATAAATATTCTACCCATAGAAAGTGGGATTTGAGCTACTTTGGTCAATTTGGGATTGGCTTCAATGTAAATCCGTATGATCCGGAAACGAATCCCCTTAATCAATTTCTTGGATCATCAGTCAATTCTCATATTCATCTTGGTTTCAAGGCTAATTATAAACTCAGTCAGCGGTTTACAGCCTTTTCATCGATAGGTTTACGGCATTATTCTAATGGGTCTATAAAGAAACCCAACTCCGGAGTAAACTTTGCGCCTGTTTCTCTGGGGTTGCGAATTTCTCTGGATAAGGAAGAATTTGACCCTGGAGTTAAACCCGTTTTTCCTCCCTTAGAAAAAGGATGGGTTTGGAATATAGCCATGTATAATGGCTTAAAAAGTTACGAAATAGGGGAGAAAGTATATTATAGAGGAGGAATAGGTGTGAATTACCTATGGGATTTTTCATATAAATACAAAATGGGGATTGGGCTTGACTGGTTCTATGGCGCTGGTACAAAAAAACGGTACCCAGAAGAAAAATTAGATTTTTTTGATAAGAACTCTTTTGCTATCGTGGGATCATGGGAGTGGAACCTGAGCGAGCATTTGTACATACCCATTGGTATTGGAGTGTACCTGAGCAGAGCAGATTATAATCAAGAGGTGAGTAAGATCTACGAACGTGTTGGTGTAAGGTATAGATTCAACAGTAATGTATTTGCTGGTGTACAGATTAAAGCCCATAAAGCTAAAGCGGACTTTTTCGAATTTACGGTAGGTTACACCATTTCACATCACCAATCCCGGTAACATTACGTGAATTTATGAAGCGGAATTCTAGCCAATGGTCCTAAAGATTTAAACCTGAGCAATACTCACTTCAGACTTTTCCTTAGGATCTGAATGCCCCTGAACTTGGGAAGCAATTTCTTATACTCCAAATGGTAGGTGAAGATCCACTCAAATCCCATTTTTCTGTAGAACCGCTGCGCCTGAAGTTGCGTATCCATCACCTCGAGCCACATGTAATTTAAATTTTGTTCCCTAGCGATTGATTCTACCATTTTCATTAACCGGGCGGCAATTCCCTTTCCCTGATATTCTTTACTAATATAAATCCGGTGAAGCTTTAAAGAGTTTGGGAAATCGATTAACTCGGGTGATTCTGGATAGCTGTACTTCAATATTCCTATTTTCCAGCCGTCATAAAGCACAAAATAATAATGACTTTTGGGGTCTTCCAGATCTTTTTGAAAAGCATCCGGATTATACGTTTGTTCAAGATACCATTGCCCGGTATCAGACCAAATGTGCTGGTAAGAAGGAATGTAGATTTCCCGCATCAACTCCATAAGCTCTGGTTGGTCTGAGGCTTGGAGTTTTTGAATGCTAATATCTTCAGTAAGATTAATCATTGAATAGGCGAGAGTAGGTGGGATAGAATAAACAGCAATTATGGGTGTTTAATTTTAGTTAATTCTTACTCAAAGAAATGTAATTAGCACGTCATGCCAAAATTTTCTGAAGAGATTTGTTTCCGTTTTGACAGATATTTTAAAAGTAAAAACCACAGCTTCATTAGAAGCCATGGTTTTATAAATTTTAAGCGCTGAAAGCTAAGAATCAATTAGCTTTGGTGCTTTGTTACCTCGCCCGGACCTTTTGACAGCGTAAGTAACCAGATGAATTATTTTCTTGCCAGCACCTTCTTGGCAGCTGCTACGATATTTGCAGCATTCAAGCCGTACTTCTCCAACAACTCTGTTGGTGTGCCAGATTCGCCAAAGCTATCATTTACGCCAACATACTCTACAGGAGCAGGATTGTTTCTTGAAAGTGTTTGAGACACACTATCTCCCAGACCTCCATTGTATTGATGTTCTTCAGCGGTCACAGCACAACCTGTTTTTGCAACTGAATCGAGAATTGCTTCTTCGTCCAGCGGCTTGATCGTATGGATATTGATTACTTCAGCAGAGATTCCTTCGTTTCTTAGAATTGCTTCTGCAACTACCGCTTCCCACACCAAGTGGCCAGTAGCAAAAATGGTAACATCAGTTCCTTCTATCATCTTCCAGGCTTTTCCGATCTCGAATTTTTGAGCCGGATCTGTGAAAATTGGCCAAGAAGGACGGCCAAACCGAAGGTAAACAGGGCCTTCATAATCTGCTATTGCAATAGTAGCCGCTTTAGTCTGATTATAATCGCAAGGATTAATTACAGTCATATGCGGGAGCATTTTCATCATGCCCAAATCTTCTAATATCTGGTGAGTAGCGCCATCTTCTCCTAATGTCAAACCTGCATGGGAAGCGCAGATTTTCACATTTTTATCTGAATAAGCAATCGATTGACGAATCTGATCATATACACGTCCAGTAGAGAAGTTGGCGAAAGTACCCGTATATGGGATTTTGCCACTAATACTCAATCCTGCCGCTATGCCCATCATATTTGCTTCAGCTATCCCAGTCTGGAAGAATCGCTCCGGAAACTCCTTTTGGAATGCTCCCATTTTCAATGAACCGATCAGATCGGCACAAAGACCTACTACGTTTGGATTGTTTCGTCCAGCTTCCAAGAAGCCATCACCGAAGCCCGAGCGTGTGTCTTTTTTTTCTGTATAGTTGAATTTTAAATCAAGTGTCTTTTCCATGTTGTTTTTCGTTAATTGGTCTAAAAATTACCTTGATCAAAAATCACCAAGTGTTTCAGGTAATTGTTTCAAAGCATCTTCCAATTGCTCGTTGCTTGGTGCTACTCCGTGCCATTTGTGTGTACCCACCATGAAATCGACGCCGTAGCCCATTTCTGTATGGAGAAGATTTAGTACAGGTTTGCCTCCTCTGCTTAGACTTTTTGCTGTTTCAAGACCTTCCAAGACCGCCTTCATGTCATTTCCCTGGAAGATATCGTTGACGACCCATCCAAATGATTCGTACTTGGCACGGAGATCGATTAGGTTCATGATGTCTTTGGTAGCACCGTCTATTTGCTGCCTGTTGAGGTCAATGGTAGCAATCAAATTGTCTACTTTCCAGTGTGCAGCAAACATAGCTGCTTCCCAGATTTGGCCTTCTTCCTGCTCCCCATCACCCATCAATGCAAAGACGGTTTTGTCATCTCCATCCAGTTTCTTTGCAAGGGCTGCGCCTATTGCTACAGATAATCCCTGTCCCAAAGAACCTGAAGCGATCCTGATTCCGGGTAACCCTTCCTCAGTAGCTGGGTGGCCCTGAAGTCTTGAATTCAACTTTCTGAATGTATTCATTTCTTCAACAGGAAAATATCCTGATCGGGACAATACGCTATACCAAACTGGCGAAATATGTCCATTTGATAGGAAGAAAAGGTCTTCGCCTTTGCCTTCCATATTGAATTTAGGGTCGTGCGAAAGTTCGTGGAAGTATAGAGCTACAAAAAACTCTGTACAACCCAATGATGCCCCGGGATGACCGGACTGCACCGCATGCACCATACGAAGACAGTCTCTACGTACCTGCGAAGCGATTTGCTCAAGTTGTTCGATTGATTTTTTTTCCATTACGGATAGGTTTAATTAAGGATTTGTGCTGTATGATCTTTTGTGTCGACTTTTTCGATAATCTCGGAAATTATTCCTTCTTCATCGATCACAAAGGTCGTCCTGATAGTGCCCATATAGGTTTTGCCAAATGTATTCTTTTCTTGCCAAGTTCCATAAGCTTCATGCACTTTAAGGTCTGTATCAGCGATCAAAGAAAAGGGAAGTGACTGCTTTTCCTTGAATTTCACATGCGATTTTTCAGCATCGGAGCTGACCCCAAAAACTACATATCCAGCTTTTTGTAAGGCTTCATAATTGTCTCTCAAGTTACACGCTTGTGCAGTGCATCCTGGAGTGGCATCTTTCGGGTAAAAATAGAGAACAACCTTTTTTCCGCGATAATCAGAAAGCTTGATCGTTTCTCCGGTCTCAATTTTTGCTTCAAAATCTGGGGCCATCTGGCCTTCTTTTAGTTTCATATGGTTATGATTTCTTTAGTGGTATATGCCTGCCTGCCATCAAAGGTAGGGAATCTTCCACCTGTCTGCCGACAGGCAGTGGAATAAGCATCTTTGTATTTGACGCTCGAGGCACGTTCGATTTCATATGCTTTTGTTTAAGGCATCTAATTTAACCAATCGTTCCTTTCCATTCAGCAGTATTGCCTGCTTTATCGGTAACTTTTAGTAAAACTTCTCCTTTGAACGGTTCATCTGCCTGTTTTTCGGACCAAATAACTGCTTGCTTATACTCATATCTCATTAGCACCCATTTTCCGTTCACATATGCTTGATAAGTATCTATTCCTGATAAACTATCTTGAATCACAAAGCGAAGTTCAGAAGAGTTGACCCGGATTACCTTAATAGTCGGTTTTGCATTATCCTCAAGGATTGAAATCTCTCCCAAATACCTTGATCCAAAATTTAAAGTGTCCCCGTTCCAGGTTCCTCCCAAAAATGATTTATAGCCTCCTGAAGTGTAATAGGCATGTGATATATCTTTGTTTCCAGAATATCCGGGGACTTTCCATTGGATATTGATAGCATTCCAAAGATATTCCTGCCGACTGTTCAAAATTAATTTTGGACTGGTAGAGGATCCAGCCATGGCCACTCTCAGGAATAAATCATCCAATAGCGTCTGCGGCAGGAAATTAAGTTGAACCTTATCGTCTATATATGTAAATTCTTTACCGGCAGGAATTAACGAATTGATACCAGTAATCACAGTTTCTGTACATACATCAATTTCCTTTGGAATCCCAAAATCCATATCCCAAAGATAGGTTCGACTATTTGCATCCTGATAGGCAGGAAGCATTTCATAGGAATTTGCACCAACATAGAATTTGGCCAATCCTCCTTTCTGAGAAGTGGGGGCTTTTATTTTTAATATATTATTGATGTAATTCACTGTAGCTCTTGATGGAGCGGCACCATCATTTACAGTTGTTTCTAGATCCTGTCCATGAAGCGTGAAACTGACTTGCCGTTCATTTCCGTAGGCGTCCCGCAACTTTAGTTTATATTCCTTTTTTATTCCAGCTTCAAGTTCCAGATGGCCTGTATTTTCTGCTTTTGGGCTGATGAATTCAAACTTTAAATTCTTCTGATAATAAAGTCGGGAATATTGGTTTTGATGCGTGTGCTGAAGAAAATGCCGCGTAAAATTAAAATCCACTTTGTCCACGGTTAAATTAAAAACAGTGCCCGTCTCATCTGCCAGTTCAAAAGTAGGATAGCCATTTCTATTGCTAGCACCATCAAGTTGATCATAACTCCGAATCTCCAGACCCACCTTTCCAGTGACTTTAATCTCGTTTGGAAGACGATAATTCGACCCATTTGCAACAGGTGTGATTTCAAGCCTGTCGAATTTCCCATTCACACGAGAATCAATATCAAGTGGTACAATGGCTATGCTTTGTGGCACGGGAGCCATATTATCAATGATTTCAGGAAATCCAAACAGGAGGGGATCCATCGCCCTATCAAGACTGTCCCTTATCTCAAAATGCAAATGTGGACCACCTGAACCACCTGTATTTCCACTGTCAGCAATCCGCTGGCCTTGTTTCACCGGCAATTCTCCAGGGGCAGGGTACAGCTCCAGTTCATTCACCTTGGCCTCATACATTTTCTTCCGCATGTAGTCTTGCAACTCTTTGTTGAAATTGCGCAAGTGACCATAAAGTGTGATCATACCATTTGGATGCTTCAGGTAAATGACATTACCATACCCAAAGGATGATATCTTGATCCGGTGCACCCATCCATCTGCAGAGGCTAGAATGGGAACACCTTCCTGTCCACCAGTTTTAAAATCAAGACCTGTGTGAAAATGGTTAGGCCTTAATTCCGCAAAATTTCCTGATAGGAAATTCCTGGTTCTAGGGTTGATTGGATTGATAAAATACTGTTTATCAGCTTGCTGTGCTTCAAGCCCAAGTGTATTCAGAAATCCAACAAATAATAGGGTGTAGTGTAGCTTACTTAACTTCAAAATCCAACAGCTTTTCCTTTCCAATAAATCCTTCCAAATGATCACCAATTTTCACTGGGCCAACCCCCGCAGGTGTGCCAGTATAAATTAGATCTCCTGTTTTAAGTGTAAAAAATTGTGACACATATTCTATAATTGTTCCAAAGTCAAATAGCATCAATGAAGTATTGCCCTTTTGCCGTACTTCCCCGTTAATAGTCAAATGAAAATCAATGGCCTTTAGATCATTAAAATCTGTAATTGGAAGAAAATTTCCTATAGGAGCGGCTCCATTAAATCCTTTTGCGATCTCCCAAGGCAATCCTTTTGCCTTGCAATGATCTTGTAGATCCCTAGCAGTGAAATCTATTCCTAAACCAATTTCATTATAATATCTATGAGCAAATTGCTTCTGAATGTACTTTCCCTGTTTGGAAATCTTAAGAACTAATTCTGCTTCATGATGAATATTTGAAGAAAAATCCGGGTAAAAGAACGGTGCACCATCTTTCAATAGTGCCGTATCTGGCTTCAGAAAAACAACAGGATTTCCTGGCGTTTCATTTTTTAATTCCTCAATATGAGCCGCATAATTTCGGCCTATACATATGATCTTCATAAATGGTATTTAATCTACAGCTTGGAACGTCATGATGATTTCACCAGTATCATTCAGCAGGTAAAGTTGGTTGTTTTCTAGTTTATATCCACGCGTATCTATGAGTGCTTGCGAGATACTTTTCTCAGTTTCCATAGCTGGGCATGCCATCATAGTTGCCGCGCCCGGTAAAAAGATCAATTGTTCGGAATCAATTTCTTTGATTTCCCCCCGCACCGAATTGCAGCCCATGTTTCCTACATAAGTTTTTTTTGAGGCGTCCAATTCAAATATCAAAGGCTCATCATTCTTAAAATCTGTTGGATTTTCAATCTCCCCAACCTTGATCACCTTCCATATGTTTGTAATCCGTAGTGCCGGGTCAATTTCCTTGCTCAAAATTTCCACCAGTTCGTATTCTTTAGAAGATGCATCCGCAGGAATTGGATCATCCTTCTCCATAATTTTTACTTTTATCCGGTAAATATTTCCCGGCTCAAAATCAAACCCCTTTATGTCACTGTAAAACAACTCCCAGTTGTCAGATTCAATTTCATCTCCTTTTTGAATTTGCAGACAGGACATTGGAGCAACCCCAACGCAATCTGTTTTGCTTGAATTGATCCACCAAATTTCAGTGTTTACGTCAGTTTGCTTGTCGCAAGATGCAGCACCAAGCACTATACTTATAACTAATAAAACGATCGCTTTCATGTGTTTATAATTGATTTTTTTTGGTAACGACTTGTCCCGACAAAATCGGGATAACCTGTCCCGAACTCGATCCGGTAGAATCTCGCCTGATAGATGATCATCTCTCTGTATGACGTATGCGACATGTCCGATTTCATATGTATATATCTCTTATTTGCCCAGTTTCTGGTGATTGATCAAGTAATAGCAGAATTGCCCACTCTTCAGTTTTTGTTCATATGTGTTAATAGATTGAATTAATATGCGAAAACAATTTCTCTGTCCAGAGCCCATACATCTTGGCACTTGGGTGTAACCCATCTGCAGCCAGCATTTCAGATTGAGATCCCAAGCCTCTGTATTGGGAGGTAATATCTATAAATGCAACTCCATGTTCTTTGCAAATTTCTGCTTTAACTTTATTATAAGCATCGATTTCTGTACCAATCTTACTTACATCGCGATCACCTTCTTTAGCAAAAGGAGTCACTCCCCAATCGGGGATCGAAAGAACCACGACATGGCGCGCATTCACAGCTGCAAAACTAATTGCCCGTAAAAGCATAGTTTCAAACTCATCTGCAAATTGCGAAATCGGAAGCCCTCTATATTGGTTATTTACCCCAATGGAAAGCGTCACTAGATCATACATTTTACCATCAATTCCTGCTTTATTAATTCCTTTTTCCAGTTCATCCACCGTCCAGCCTGTTTGGGCAATTACTTGTGGAGCCGCCCAGGATCCATTAGTTTCAGTAGTTAATCTTTCAATCAGCTGATTTGGATAGCCTCCGGATTCACTTACGCCTTCACCGATGGTATAACTATCTCCAAGCGCTAGGTAAGTAAGTTGATCAGTAGCATCAATCGGTTTGTCAGTCATCGTTTTATTGGTGTCAGTGGGATTCATATTTTTGGAACTGTTGCAGGAAATGATGCTAAGTGTAGTAATTAGAAGCAGGGTAATTTTCATAGATGTCCTTTTATCATTGAAATACGGACTCAAGTAGTGAAATGGTTCCCTTGTCTGCATCCATTGCAACCTGTGCACCCACTGGAATAATGAATTGTTTTGCAATATGACCGATCATAGCCCCTGAATATGCAGGTATTTTGAGCGGAAGAATATAATCATCCAGCACCTGATCCAAAGTCAATGAACCGTATCCACCACCGGGTTCACAATCTGAGCATTGACCAAATATAAATCCTTTGATCAGATCCAAGGTTCCATTCAATTTCAATGTGCTCATCATTCGATCCACTTTGTAAGGATCCTCACCTATATCTTCTATAAATAAAATAGCATCCCTGAAATCTGGATAATAGGGTGAACCGGAAATCGACGTCAATACCGTCAGGTTCCCCCCTAGGATCTTGCCTTCCGCCTTACCGCCTTTAAGAGTTTGGATCCGGTTGGACTTCACGACCAGATCATCACTTTCACCATGGATGTTCTGATAGGTTACTTTTTCTTTTTCTATAAAAACTTTCTCAAACTGCTCCACATTGAAACTGTTCCAACTCCCGGAACCCATAGGACCATGAAAAGTAATCAGCCCAGTTTGTGATTGAATCGCACAATGCAAAGCAGTGATATCCGAATATCCCAGCAAAGGTTTAGGGTTTTTTGCAATAGCTTTATAATCAAGCATTGGCAGTATCCTAGATGCCCCTGAGCCACCCCTTATACAGATTATGGCTTTGATGTCTTTATCTGAGAACATGTCATTCAGATCTTCCGCCCGCTGCTCATCCGGACCCGCCAAATGCCCATATCGGTTTTTTAGATTCTTTCCCAGTTTTACCTGAAATCCTAACCCTTCCAGTGCCTCGGCTGCAAAAGTAAACTGCATCCTGTCTGCCGTAGCAGCAGAGGGGGAGACCAACCCAACCGTATCTCCCTTTTGTATTGCCTTCGGTAAAAGCGTTTTCATTCCAGCAATGGAATTCACCGAATCAAAAGAAACCAAGGGAATTGAGCCAGCAAGGAAACCGAGGGATTTAAGAAAAGTTCTTTTTTGCATTTATAAGGGCGATTAATACTCACGTGAAAATAAAGCTAACCTTTCAGGTTTCCCAAAAGGTTTAAATTAAAATAGTTGAGGTCAGGAAAAGTTTTCAAAGGGTAGACCGCAAAGGATTTGGAAATTGGACTAATCCACTACTTCAGAAGTTATTCTAATCGGCATGCTTTGTTCTAGTTGGATTCGCTGCGAAAGAGTAAGTTGGCTGTATTCCTTTTGCCATAATCGTAAAGATATGTTCTTCCGGTAGCTTTCGTATAGTTGGTATATTCTATCCTTTAATGCTTGATAAGGAGCATGGATTGATTCTTTAGCCGCTGTAATTTTTATACAAAAATGCTTTGGATTTTGGGCGAGCTGGTGTTCCAAGAAGCGTAGCAGCTCATCTTCTGACAGTTTTTCTTCAGAAAGTAGCCATTCATTAGTAGAGGTAAAGCGGATTGGGATGATGGTACATTCGCTTTGGTTGGTAGTTAGTTGCAGAACCTGATTCAAATTATTGGGAGATGCATCGAAGCTGGTATTTGCAATAGTGAGAAGAAATAAAGCCCTAAAGTAAGGTAGGTTAAAATCTTCCGGACTAAGTGTAGCTGTTATTGTCTTTGAGATAGTAGTTGGATCTAAGGTTTCTTCTTTAGACGCCAAATAAGCTATAGAAGCGCTAAGTTGGTTCACTTTCAGACCTTGATTTATGGTATCAAATTTACTTAGACAGTTCCGATTGAAAGCTTTAAGATACTGTGCTGCCTGAAGATTTGTAAATTCCTGATAGGGGACAACTGAAAAATATTCGTTTGATAGTCCTATTTTGTCATAAAAATGAAAATAGGATTTGCCACTGCTATCCTTCAGTTGTTTAGTCTGAATTAAATAAGATTCAAGTTTGGCAAGTTCTTCTTCAATATTAACTCCTAAGGATTGAAAAGTCTCTTCCAGGCAGATATAGCGAATAGTTTCTTCTGATTTGTTATTCTGAGCAATGCCCTTTAACCCGAAAGAGAGGAAAAGAAATAGAAGTACCAGTTTTGACATTTATAGCTAGGTGATTTTGAAAGATAAGACTTTTAGACGATCCACAATATGCAGTTTCCTATCTCTCCTGACTGCTTTTACTATCTAAGACGTGCGTGAGGACACTCACGTTGGCACGCTTCTATACTCATCAACTGGCTACACCTTTGTTTGGTTTTGTTGAGATTTGAGTCTTCAGACTTGGACCTTAACAGTTCCGCCTCCAAACAGCTTTTATACCTCTAAATTGCGCCCTCTGCGTCAACCTCCGTGGGCTTCGTGGTTAAAAATCCCTATCGATAAAAACCGTCGGGGTCAAAAAAAGACCTCAACGGTTTACAGCATATCTCTTATCATGACCAATACCTTCTCCATTTCTTTCCGAACTTCTGATGCTTTATAAGGATAGTTTGAATTCATGAAAGCAAAGCAGTAGTACTTGCCACTTTTGGTTTTGAGGAGACCAACAAGGCTGTGATTATTACTCATGGTCCCTGTCTTGGCAAAAATGTAAGGAGAAGGCACTTTGTAGCTATTTTCCAATGTTCCAGAAACACCTCCAGTTGGCAAGACTTCAAACAATTGATTGTCTGGCATCATCCGATAGATCTTTTCAAAGAGGGCAACCATGGTACGGGGAGTCATTAGATTGTGACGGCTAAGTCCACTTCCATCTACCCATTGGGGGGTATCCGGAAGGTCATACAGGTAAGTCTTTAACATGTACTCTATTGCCCGTTCTGAGTCTAATCGCTGAAACAATCGATCCGACACCATTAGCATAAGTTGCTCCGCGAGGAAGTTGTCACTTTCTAGCATCATTTCCTTCAGGATTGGAAAGAGGAGCGATCCCCTCAGCGTCTCGTGCTGCTGAGGTAAACTGTCAGGTTGGTACACCCATGTCTTGCCAGTAGCATCACCAGCTAGCTTTATAAAGAGCTCAGGGCTGTAAATAAAGGGAATAAACTCTTCCTTTGCCCTGAAGTTGTTTGGGTTGTAATAGAATTTATTGCTGTGAAAATCCCGCTCTAATTCCCGAATCGTCCGTGTGGTTGGGAAAACATCTGGCTGAAAAAAAGAAGGAAAGACAGTAGGTGCATTCCCTACTTTCTTCACTTGGACCAGGTTACCATAAATCGGAAGCGAAGTTCGTTCAGCTGAATAGTTGAAGTAGTAATCATCCCATTGCCAGCCGTAGCCAAAAGCTGGTGAAGCCATATTGGCATCTGAAAAGATAATCTGATCATAAGGTTCAATCAAAGCAGCTAGGCCAGGAGAAGAAAATTTTTTGTAATTCCAACTTGGATCGCCGGAGCCCCAAATTCGGATTGTATTTCCATCCCGTATATAACGGAGCGTCTGAGTACTGTCTCCCAAAACTACCAAAGAAGCAAATAAAGTAAATAGTTTGGTAGTAGAAGCTGGTGTAAACCGTAGATGACTGTTCTTCTCATACAGAACAGTTTGAGAATCCAGATCAAATAACATAAAGCCGGTCATGTGCCCTGCAAAGAAGCTAGTTTCCCCTAATGCAGAATCAAGTATTAGGTATTGATCCCGGTTAAGCTGCGCAAAAGATAAATGATATAGAAATACTGATAAACAAAAAGCTAAGCTGATTTTATGCATCATTTAGAACTTTTTGAAGCAGAGAGAAAAATTAAGATCCAGCCCACAATAAATGCCAGACCACCAATAGGAGTGATCGCTCCCAGCCAAGTAAGTCCGGTGAGCGATAGTAGGTACAACGAGCCAGAAAAGATCAAAATTCCGATAATCATACAGATTGCTGCGCCACTTAATCGCTTAAAAGCAGGTTTTAAAGTGGCTAAGATTCCAATTAAAAATAAGGCTAAGGAATGATAGAAATGGTATTTTACGCCTGTTTCAAAAGTTTCCGATCTACCTGTTTCTTCCAAAATTTTGGTTAACCCATGTGCTCCAAATGCTCCGATTCCTACTGCGAGCATTCCAAAAAATGCCGCCACTTGAATAATTTGTCTACCGTTCATTTTTTATCTGTTCGCTGTGTTTTTTTTTTACTATAAAGTTTAATCTGATTATCCGTTGATAGCTATGGACTATCGTCGGTGGTCTGTGGACAATTACCTATTTTCACCTACTTGATCTCCAGAACTTACACACGCAAAGTACCGTATAATCATAGTATGTTAACTGCTCAATGGCTATAATTTCGGGATCCGAATATAGCTGAGCCAATCCTCACCATCGTACTTCCCTCTTCTTGGGCTAGTTGATAATCTCCACTCATGCCCATCGAAAGTTCTTCCAGCTGTACAAACTCCGGAAGATTACGGGATTTAAGCGTGTCGAAAAGTAACTTCAGACTTCGGAATTCTTTTCGGATTTGGTTTTCATTTTTGGTGAAAGTTGCCATTCCCATGAGTCCTTTTATCTGTACATGTGTTAACTCCTTGAAAGTGTCCTCATTCAACATTTCTTCCAGTTCAGCTTTATCAAATCCAAATTTGCTTTCTTCTTCTGCAATATGAATTTGAAGCAGCACAGGAATGGTTCTATCAATTTTCTTGCCCTGTTTGTTGATCTCTTTAAGCAGTTTGAAGGAGTCTACCCCATGGATTAAATGCACGAATGGGATAATATACTTGACCTTGTTGCTTTGTAAATGCCCAATCATGTGCCATCTTACATCCGCAGGCATTTCAGGTTGTTTCGCTTGGATTTCCTGCACCTTATTCTCTCCAAAATCCCGAATACCAGCATTATACGCTTCTTTTAGATCAGAAATTGGCTTTGTTTTGCTGACAGCAATTAGCTTACAATCTGAATTTTTAAAAGTTTTTTTTACTGCTTCGAGGTTAGCTTTAATGTCCATTTTCTATTTTTATAACCAACTTTTGGCCCAAAGGGCAAATACAAAGATATGGCGATCATCAGTACTTTGCTAAAGAAAGGCATCAGACTCCGGGAGAGTTTAGAACAGGAGTATACAAGTCCACTTGAACTTCAACGTAGTGAATTAAAGAAATTGCTGATTCACGCGCACAATACAGAGATTGCTAAGAAGTATGATTTTGCTGCTATTTTAAGAGCTTTTAAACTCGGAAATAAAGAGTTTTATGAGCGGTATAAAGCCCAGGTTCCAATATACGATTACAACAAAATCCATGAGGAATGGTGGCAAAAACTCCTTGATGGGAAGCCAGATGTGACATGGCCGGGCCAAGTGAAATATTTTGCTTTGAGCAGCGGAACATCTGAAGCAGGCTCTAAGTATATCCCCATTACTGGAGACATGATCAAAGCTATTCGAAAAACAGGGGTGCGACAGATACTTTCACTTTCAAAATATGAACTCCCTTCCTCTCTTTTTGCAAAAGGAATCCTCATGTTGGGAGGAAGCACAGATCTGGACTTTAACGGGACGTACTTTTCAGGTGATCTGAGCGGGATCACAGCTGGACGCTTGCCGATATGGTTCCAGCGATTTTATAAACCTGGCAAAAAAATCTCCAGAAATAAAAATTGGGGTGAAAAACTTGATCAGATTGTTGAAAAGGCTAAAAAATGGGATATAGGTATAATTGTAGGTGTGCCTGCCTGGTTACAGATCCTGATCGAAAAGATCATCGAGCGATATAAAGTTGATACCATTCACGACATCTGGCCAAATCTACAGATTTTTGTTCATGGAGGCGTTTCCTTTGAACCGTATAAGAAGGGTTTTGAAAAGCTACTGGGTAAACCTTTGATCTATATGGAGACTTACCTTGCTTCCGAGGGTTTTTTGGCTTTTCAAGCATTACCTGACCGAAAGTCAATGAGGCTTGTGCTGAATAATGGCATATTTCATGAATTTGTACCCTTTAATGATCAAAATTTTGATGAGGATGGAAATATCCGTGATGAAGTTCAGGCTTTAAAAATCGATGAGATAGCCGAGGGGATAGATTACGCTATATTGATTACTACCTGTGCCGGGGCTTGGCGTTACCTGATTGGAGACGTTGTTCGATTTGTGAATAAAGAAGAAACTGAAATAATCATCACTGGACGCACCAAACATTTCCTTAGTCTTTGCGGCGAACATTTATCAGTAGATAATATGAATAAGGCTGTTGAGGCTACCTCGGAGCTACTAAATATTACTATTCGGGAATTTACCGTTCTGGGAGTACCTCATGGTAATCTTTTTGGACATCATTGGTTTGTAGGAACAGAGGACGCTATCAGTGCCGAGAAAATTAAAAAATGCATTGATAATCAATTGAAAAAATTGAACGATGATTATGCCGTAGAACGGAAACATGCATTACGGGGTATGTCAGTGACGGTATTGCCTTCTTCGGAATTTTATGAGTGGATGAAGATTCAGGGTAAAGAAGGAGGTCAAAATAAGTTTCCGCGTGTTTTGAAGGGCGATAAAGCAAAGTCATGGATTGATTTTGTAGCTACTAAAGAAGGAAAGATTTGAATGCTGCGCTAATAGAGGGTGTAAGCATGGGGTTATTGCTTTCAGCACTAATTGGACCTGTGTTCTTTACCTTGATCCAAAGTTCATTGGAGCGTGGGTTTCGTTATGCAGCAGTACTGGCTTTAGGAATTATTGTAAGCGACTCCGTTTATGTTGTTTTTACTTTTTACGGAATCAAATTCCTTTCTAATGCAGGTTCTTTTGAAGTAGTTCTTGGCTATTTGGGAGGGGCTATATTGATAAGCTTTGGATTGAGTTCTTTGTTTAAGGGGAGGGCCAAGATTATCGATACTACTGAACAACATAAGCCAAAAGTCAGGAAGAGGAATGCATTTTTTAAAGGCTTCAGCATTAATGGGATCAATCCTTTTGTGCTACTTTTTTGGATTTCAATTGCAAGTTTGGTTCATGTCAAACAAACTTTTACTTCATGGGATATTTGGATGTATTATTCCGGGATTCTTGGGACTGTTTTCACAGTTGATTTAACCAAAGCTTTTATAGCAAAACGTCTTTCAAAATTTATAACACCCAGTGTTATGTTCTGGCTGAACAAAGCAGTAGGAACAGCAATGATCGGATTTGGCATTAGGATGTTATGGGTGACTATTTTTTAGGATTTAGCAATTAATTCCCTTGCCCCTTGATCTGGATTTCTCACTTGTGTAGAACTGTGAACAACTTCTAACCTGCTACAACTGTGCGGAGAGGGAGCAGTTTGATGGATGTCAATTGATTTTAGGGGTCACTACTCCTCAGGATGGTGGTTGTTCGGTTTACTATAGCTCCTGATATGAAAGCAATTTCTATTCATCGGTGTCTTCAAAAAAAATAATGATTAATTGCTGACTTACTTAATATATACTTATGTATATAAAGATGCTATTTAAATATGGATAAATGTATTTTGACTATATTTTAGTGAAAAACTAGCTCATACGTATAAACACTTATTTTTATTGTAGGAATGTGAAATTAATTTTTAATTAATATATTTATCCTTGTAGAAATGGCTGTGCTATTTATTTTATAAACGGTCTATTTTGATTTTTGAATGGTTTTTATTTGAGCATATTTGATTTAGTAAATTCGAGAAGATGAACGTACGAAACGGCTTTTTTATGTAGGGCATTTGCCTAATAATTTAACTTTAATACTGGATGTATTTCCATTAAGATTAATACAAAATTAGTCTGTGTGTAATAGTATTGTATTACTATTATTGGGTTAAAGTAATTGCATATGTTGTTTTTGAATCACTGCTATTAATTAAGGGAATATATAGATTTATTTAATTTTTATATTCGTTATATAAATTATTATTTATAGTTGTATAAAAATATTTAATCCTTTAATGACATTAATTTTCAGTTGAGTGTTGTTATAGATTTATGATAATAAATTAATATTCTTTTTAATATATTTTACATTTAACAAATACAAAAAAAATGGAAGAGTACTTAGGCGTTATTAAATTATTTGCGGGAAACTTTGTGCCGAAATATTATCTGCCATGCGATGGGAGATTGTTGGCAATTTCTCAGAACACAGCATTATTTTCCTTATTAGGAACTATATATGGTGGCGATGGGGTAACAACATTTGCCTTGCCGGACCTGCGGGGAAGAGTTCCATTGGGGCCGGGTCAAGGTCCTGGTCTGACTAACAGGAATTTGGGTGAGAGGAGTGGGACTGAAAATAATACGTTAACCGTCCCTAATATCCCCCCGCATACGCATCCTTCAGCTATGACTAATGTGTCAGTATCTGTATCTGCATCAAACGTGGAAGCCACAGAACAAACACCCGGGGCCAATGGAGCCACTACACTTGGGGCCAGTACGAATGGAGGAAGGGGTGTTCCAATATATAATGCGGAGGCACCAAATGTAGCTCTTAATACAGCTTCTACTGTTACAGGAAATGTGACAATAGGGGTGACAGGAGCTGGAATTCCTGTGAATAATATGCAACCTTATACAGCATTAAATTATATCATTTGTGTTGCTGGAATTTATCCTTCAAGGGATTAACTTCTTTTCTATACTAAATAATAAGGATCAGGCTGGGATTTTTGTCCCGCCTGATTCTGCATTTACCAAACATACATCTACTCTACTAATTATATTCTTCACCAGTCTCAACAGCAGGATAGAGAATTGCCGGATGTATTTTCTTCATTGACAGATTTCGGAAGTAACTCATATGGAAAAATTTTACAAGATCAATTTTATAAAGTACCTATTCCTACTGATAGGGCTTTTATATTCGGCCCAGTTATATGGTCAAACTTACACCGAGACTTTTGATGGAAGTAATCCCACACGGGTATCTTCTCTCAACCGCACTACAGGGGGAGTACAGTTTAATTTTTTGTTTACCGCGGATGGCGATGGGGGTGATTTTGTACTTTTTCCTCAATATGGAGTATCAAACAGTCCCTCACTCGATCTACGGTCCTACAATTTTAACACAGGAACTACTGAGAAAATTACTATTTCCAGAACTGACGGTCAACTTTTTGTTTTTACGAGTTTATTTGTACGCAATGATACCGGCACCCCAATTACCGTTCAGGGGTATCGGGCAGGATCAGCGGTAGGTGCTTCTACCACTATCACCACCGGACAAGCTACCACTGTCATGTCCGGGGCGGTAGTAGATCAAGTACTACTTACTGCCACAGATTTTTTTAATGTCAACATAGATGACTTTTCCTGGAGCGTGCCTTCGTTCAGCGCGCCCACTGTATCCACGGCTACAGCTTCATCTATAGCTGCTTCGTCAGCTACACTTGGAGGAAACGTCACTTCAAATGGGGGAGCTACGGTGACCACACGGGGAGTGGTGTATTCTTCAAGTGATGCTACACCAACATTAGGCGAAGGCGGAGTGACAAATTTGGTATCAGGTAGCGGAACTGGTTCATTCAGTGAAGAAGCAAGTGGTCTCAGCCCAGCAACAACCTATTATTATCAGGCTTATGCCACAAATAGCGTTGGTACGAGCTATGGGGGGGTGCAGACTTTCAGCACTACTGCCTTACCTGTACTGTTAAACACCAACCCCATACTATCTTTTTCAAATACTAGTGGGTTTGGTGATAAGGTTGCCGAAGACGGAGATGGGGGATCCGTCCCGATCAGTGATATTAACCTTCTTACAAACCCAATAAACAGTTCCGGATCAGCCTTAAATTCCGCCTTATTGGAATATCACGATGGAACCGAGCCTGACTGGTCAGGTTATCCTGCAATTATTGTATATGGAGCGGAATCAAACACCTCTTTTTATGGCTGGTCAATCAAATCAGGAAATGGGGCCGAATTTGCCCTGAACAGCTTAGATTTTCATGATTGGGGCAATTATGATGGGGCGACTTTTAGGATTGAAGCCTATAAAGATGGGGCTTCCACAGCCACTTATGATTTTACAGGCAATACAGATGGTTCATATGTTTCTCTTTCGAACCCTGGAAACCTACCAGGCGAATTTTCGGATGTGGATGAAATTAGAATCTATCAGGCCGATGGTGCGGATAGCTTTATTGCATTAAATAATATCGGAGTAGGTTCACCTGTTACGGCCTTGCCAAACACGTCGCCGGTTGCTTCTGCTCCATCAGCTCCTACAGTCAATGAAGATGAAGTAAACGTAGCCTTGCCCGATGATATTCATATCACAGATGTGGATGGCAATGATCAGACCGTTTCCTTTACGATTACGGGGGGAACTTTAACTTTAGGAACTACTGGGATTACATTTGCCGGCTCGGGCAACGGTTCTGCCAGTTTTACAGCCTCAGGAACGCTGGCAAGTATCAATGCAGCCCTTGATGCGGCTACTTTTACACCTACCCCAAATCTATATGGAACAGGGGCAGGAACTATTTCTTTTTATAGCAATGACGGGACTGAAGATTCAAATACAGCTGCAGTTACTTTTGACATAGCTGGAGTGAATGATGATCCTACTTTTGTAGGTATTATAAATTCAATCACCGTAGTGGAAGATGAGTATCCAGCCTACCTGAGAAATGCTCTTTCTTCAGGCACATTTGAAGATATAGATGCGGGATCAAATGATGTTTCATTGACCATAGCTACTTCTCAGGGCAATATTGCTGTAGCTAATCCAGCTGGCTATGGAATTAGTCAGTCTGGTCATAACACACCAACGCTGACTCTTACCGGCCCAGTAAGCAATATTGAGTCATTTTTAACTATTAATTCGAATGCGGCTCTGATTTTGCCGGAAAATCTAAGTGGGCCGAATGCTGTAACTATAACCCTTACCGCAAATGACAATGGGAATGTCGGGGCAAACGGTGGAACTGATGTAGTAGTAGGTACTGTCAGTGTGACCATTACCCCGGTAAACGATGCTCCTGTTGCAGTTGACGATAATTATGATGTAGATGAAAACACTCCACAGACAGGGAATGTATTGACTAACGATACTGATCCTGAAGGCAACGCCCTAATTGCATCATTGGTGACCGCACCAGTAAATGGAACAGTGGTTTTAAATGCGGATGGTAGTTTCACTTATACTCCAAGCGATGACTATAGCGGATCGGACAGCTTGGTTTACCAGGTTTGCGATAATGGTGTACCATCTTTATGCGATACGGCGACGGTTAATTTTGACGTGAAAGCTACTAATAGCGCACCTGTTATAGCTCAGTCCGGAGGCAATGTTCAATGGACAGAAGGTAATCCACCCACAATCTTAAACCCTATCATACTAATCAGCGACTCTGATGATGATAATATTGTTAAAGCGACAATACATATTCTAGATTATGTACCGGGTGATGTATTAAATGCAGGTTCACCGGCACCTTATACAGCCAATTTTGACATTAATACGGGCTATCTTACCCTATCTGGAGTAGGAACCGCTGCTGAAATGCAGGCCGCACTACGAAGTGTAGGTTATAGGAATTCTACGAACAACCCAGGGCAGGGCAATACTGATAATATACGTATTACAAACTTAGTTGTTGAAGATACTAAAGCTGCAACTTCGGATCCTTCAAATAATGCAGTAGTTCTTATCACGTCGGTAAATGATGCTCCCTCCGTCTCCATATCGGGGTCCATCAGTGTTATGGAAGATTCTGATTCACCTTTAACAGGTATAAGTTTTGCAGATGCAGATGCAGGTTCAACAGATGTCACCACTACATTTAGCATTCCAAACGGAACATTATCAGCTTCTTCAGGCGGAGGCGTGACCGTCACAGGAAGCGGAACAGGTAATCTATCGCTGGACGGTAGTTTAGCAGCAATTAACAGCTTTATTGCAGATTCTAATCTGAGCTTTCTCCATGAAGCAGGTAATATAGACGATCAGCCTCTTACTGTTGCAATTAATGATAATGGGAATACAGGGACTGGCGGAGCATTGCAAGATAGCGGAGTAGTTACAGTTACAGTCACCCAAAATCCTCCTACAGTTACAGATGTCACCGTTCCTGCCAATGGCACTTATGGGGTTTCCCAAAACCTGGATTTTACAGTCAATTTTGATGAGAGTATCAGTGTAAATACAGGTGGGGGAATTCCAGGTCTGTCTGTTACAGTGGGTAGCAGCAGCCAAACGGCTACTTTTATATCCGGAAGCGGGACAACTGCTTTGGTTTTCAGATACACGGTACAAAATGGTGATTTAGATGCCAATGGTATTCAGGTGACGGCCTTATCTTCCAATGGAGGAACACTGACCAATGGAAGCGGAACAGGTGCAGATCTCAGCCTGAACAATATAGGCAATACTTCTGGTGTGCTGGTGGATGGAATTGCTCCTTCAGGATATTCTGTTACTATAGATCAAGACCCAATTCTTTCAACCAATCAAGAAGCAATCAGCTTCACATTTGCCGGAGCTGAAATAGGGGCCAGTTACAGGTACACTTTCTCAAGTAGTGGAGGAGGAGCCAACGTTTCGGGGAGTGGCACAATTAGTAGCTCCACAGATCAGATCAGTGGAATAGATTTAAGTAGTTTAATTGCTGGCACCATTACACTTGCTGCTACGCTTGAAGATGCACCTGGAAATTTAGGCAGTGAAGTCAACGATACAAGTGTCAAGTTGGCGCCGATCTCTGCCCAAATCGTTGCTCAATCAAACGTTTCATGTACTGGGGGATCGGATGGTAGTCTAACTGTTCAGGTAAATGGTGGAACAGCAAATTACTCGTATTCCTGGAGTAACGGTGCATCTACTGCTAATTCTAGCTCTGCCACTAATTCAATTAATTCTTTACCGGCAGGAAGCTATTCTGTCACAATCATAGATGGCAACGGGCAGGAGGCTACAGTTTTGGCTACGATAACAGAACCAGGTATGGCGACTGTTACTACAAGTTCGGCGTCAAACATAACTTCTTCCAGTGCAGAGCTTGGCGGAACGGTAGTTTATAATGATTCAAACTGTGAAAAAGAGTCAGGAGTAGTCTATTCTACCACTCCAAATCCAACACTTTCCAATATAAAAGTTGTGATGCCAGTCACAGCTGGATCATATGGTCAGGAGGTTACAGGATTACAGGTAAATACCACTTATTATGTCCGGGCATTCAGTACGAATGACAATGATGTCACTTCTTATGGAAATGATATAAGCTTTACTACTTCACCTAAGGTTCTTACCGTAATAGTCGACGCAGGGCAAAATAAAGTTTACGGTGACAGTGATCCAACATTCACATACACGGTAACAGGCTTTGAAAACGGAGATGATGAATCTATTCTGAGTGGAGCATTGACCCGAGAAGCTGGAGAAGATGTGGGAACGTATGCGATCCAGTTGGGAAGTTTAACTGCTGGTGCAAACTATACGATCAACTTTACAGGCGCTGACTTTACGGTTGGAACTAAAGTGCTGACAGTTACAGCAGATGCAGGTCAAAGCAAGGTTTATGGTGCAACTGATCCAACATTTATTTACACTTCAACAGGCTTTGCCAACGGAGATGATGAATCAATCCTGAGCGGAACGCTTTCAAGGGAAGCAGGCGAGGATGTAGGAACTTATTCGATCGAGTTAGGCAGCTTAGGTGCTGGTACGAACTACACGATCAACTTTACAGGTGCTGATTTCACGGTTGGAACAAAAGTGCTGACCGTAACAGCAGATGCAGGTCAGAGTAAAGCTTTCGGCTCAGCCGATCCAACATTCACTTACACGGCAACGGGCTTTGCAAGCGGAGACGATGAATCCATCTTGAGCGGAGCGCTTTCAAGGGAAGCAGGCGAGAACGTGGGAACGTATACAATCCAGTTGGGCAGCTTAAGTGCAGGAGCGAACTACGCGATCAACTTTACAGGAGCTGACTTTGCAATCACTCCAACGACATTAAATATCACAGCAGACGCAGGTCAAAGTAAAGTTTATGGAGACACTGATCCAATATTTACTTACACGGCAACGGGCTTTGAAAGCGGAGACGATGAATCCATCTTGAGCGGAGCGCTTTCAAGAGAAGCAGGTGAGGACGTGGGAACTTATGCGATCCAGTTGGGCAGCTTAAGCGCAGGTAGCAATTACACTATCAACTTCACAGGTGCTGACTTTGCAATCACTCCAGCGACATTAAATATCACAGCAGACGCAGGTCAGAGTAAAGTTTACGGTTCAGCCGATCCAACATTTACTTACACTGCCACAGGCTTTGCCAATGGAGATGATGAATCAATCCTGAACGGAGCATTGACACGTGAAGCAGGCGAGGAAGTAGGAACGTATGCAATCCAATTAGGAAGTTTAACTGCTGGTAACAATTATACGATCAACTTTGCAGGAGCTGACTTTGCAATCACTCCAGCGACATTAAATATCACAGCAGACGCAGGTCAAAGTAAAGTTTACGGTTCAGCCGATCCAACATTTACTTACACTTCAACAGGCTTTTCCAATGGAGATGATGAATCAATCCTTAGCGGAGCGCTTTCAAGGGAAGCAGGCGAGAACGTTGGAACATACGCAATCCAGTTGGGCAGCTTAAGTGCTGGTGCAAACTATACGATCAACTTTACAGGAGCTGACTTTGCAATCACTCCAGCGACATTAAATATCACAGCAGATGCAGGTCAGAGTAAAGTTTACGGTTCAGCCGATCCAACATTCACTTACACTGCCACAGGCTTTGCCAATGGAGATGATGAATCAATCCTGAGCGGAGCGCTTTCAAGGGAAGCAGGCGAGAACGTTGGAACATACGCGATCCAGTTGGGAAGTTTAACTGCTGGTGCAAACTATACGATCAACTTTACAAGCGCTGACTTCACGATTGGAACTAAAGTACTGACCGTAACTGCCGACGCAGGTCAAAGTAAAGTTTACGGTTCAGCCGATCCAACATTCACTTACACGGCAACGGGCTTTGCAAACGGAGATGATGAATCAATCCTGAGCGGAGCATTGACCCGAGAAGCAGGCGAGGAAGTAGGAACGTATGCAATCCAATTAGGAAGTTTAACTGCTGGTAACAATTATACGATCAACTTTGCAGGAGCTGACTTTGCAATCACTCCAGCTACCTTAATGATCAATGCAGACGCAGGTCAGAGTAAAGTCTACGGAGATACTGATCCTGTATTTATCTACACGGCAACGGGCTTTGAAAACGGAGATGATGAGTCTGTTCTGAGCGGAGCACTATCAAGAGAAGCAGGAGAGGCTGTAGGAACATACGCGATCCAGTTGGGCAGCTTAACTGCTGGTAGCAATTACACGATCAACTTTGTCGGAGCTGACTTCACGATTGGTAATAAAGTACTGACAGTAACTGCCGACGCAAGTCAGAGTAAAGTTTACGGAGATACTGATCCTGTATTTACTTACACGGCAACAGGCTTTGCCAACGGAGATGATGAATCCATCCTGAGCGGAGCACTATCAAGAGAAGCAGGAGAGGCTGTAGGAACATACGCGGTTCAATTGGGCAGTTTAAGTGCGGGGACGAACTATACAATCAACTTTGTTGGAGCTGACTTCACGATTGGTAATAAAGTACTGACGGTAACAGCCGATGCCGGTCAAAGTAAAGTTTACGGTGCTACTGATCCTGTATTTACTTACACGTCAACAGGCTTTGAAAACGGAGATGATGAGTCTGTTCTGAGCGGAGCACTATCAAGAGAAGCAGGAGAGGCTGTAGGAACATACGCGATCCAGTTGGGCAGTTTGAGTGCGGGGACGAACTATACAATCAACTTTGTTGGAGCTGACTTCACGATTGGTAATAAAGTACTGACGGTAACAGCCGATGCCGGTCAAAGCAAGATTTACGGTGCAACTGATCCTGTATTTACCTACACGGCAACAGGCTTTGAAAACGGAGACGATGAGTCTGTTCTGAGCGGAGCACTATCAAGAGAAGCAGGAGAGGCTGTAGGAACATACGCGGTTCAATTGGGCAGTTTGAGTGCGGGGACGAACTATACAATCAACTTTGTTGGAGCTGACTTCACGATTGGTAATAAAGTACTGACGGTAACAGCCGACGCAGGCCAGAGTAAAGTTTACGGTGCTACTGATCCTGTATTTACCTACACGGCAACAGGCTTTGAAAACGGAGACGATGAGTCTGTTCTGGGCGGAGCACTATCAAGAGAAGCAGGAGAGGCTGTAGGAACATACGCGGTTCAATTGGGCAGTTTGAGTGCAGGTGCAAATTATATAATCAACTTCACAGGTGCTGACTTTGCGGTCACAACAGCTACCTTAAATATTCTAGCAGACGCAGGTCAGAGTAAAGTTTACGGTGCAACTGATCCTGTATTTACCTACACGGCAACAGGCTTTGCCAATGGAGATGATGAATCAATCCTGAGCGGAGCGCTTTCAAGGGAAGCAGGCGAGAACGTTGGAACATACGCAATCCAGTTAGGCAGCTTAAGTGCTGGTGCGAACTATACGATCAACTTTACAAGCGCTGACTTCACGATTGGAACTAAAGTGCTGACAGTTACAGCAGACGCAGGTCAAAGTAAAGTTTACGGAGACACTGATCCAACATTCACATACACGGCAACAGGCTTTGCTAACGACGATGATGAATCAATCCTGAGCGGAGCACTTTCAAGAGAAGCAGGCGAGGCTGTTGGAAGCTATGCGATTCAGTTGGGCACTTTGAGTGCAGGAGCGAACTACGCGATCAACTTCACAGGAGCTGACTTTGCGATTGGAACTAAAGTGCTGACCGTAACTACAGGTGCAGGTCAGAGTAAAGTTTACGGTGCAACTGATCCAATTCTTACCTACACCGCAAGCGGTTTGGAAAACGGAGATGATGAATCTATCCTGAGCGGAGCATTGACCCGAGAAGCTGGAGAAGATGTGGGAACGTATGCGATCCAGTTGGGAAGTTTAACTGCTGGTGCAAACTATACGATCAACTTTACCGGAGCTGACTTTACGATTGGTAATAAAGTACTGACTGTAACAGCAGACGCAGGTCAGAGCAAAGTTTACGGTTCAGCCGATCCAACATTTACTTACGCAGTTAATGGCTTTGCCAACGGTGATGATGAGTCTATCATGAGCGGAGCATTGACCCGTGAGGCAGGTGAAAACGTTGGAACATACGCGATCCAGTTAGGCAGTTTGAGTGCTGGTGCAAACTACACGATCAACTTTACAGGTGCTGATTTCACGGTTGGAACTAAAGTGCTGACCGTAACAGCAGATGCAGGTCAGAGTAAAGTTTACGGTTCAGCCGATCCAACATTTACTTACACTTCATCAGGCTTTGCCAACGGCGATGATGAATCAATCCTGAGCGGAGCACTTTCAAGAGAAGCAGGCGAGGCTGTTGGAAGCTATGCGATTCAGTTGGGCACTTTGAGTGCTGGTGCGAATTACTCGATCAACTTTGTCGGGGCTGATTTCACGATTGGAACTAAAGTGCTGACAGTTACAGCAGATGCAGGTCAAAGTAAAGTTTACGGTTCAGCCGATCCAACATTTACTTACACTTCAACAGGCTTTGCCAATGGAGATGATGAATCAATCCTGAGCGGAGCACTTTCAAGAGAAGCAGGCGAGAACGTTGGAACATACGCAATCCAGTTAGGCAGCTTAAGTGCTGGTGCGAATTACTCGATCAACTTCACAGGAGCTGACTTCACGATTGGAACTAAAGTGCTGACAGTTACAGCAGATGCAGGTCAGAGTAAAGTTTACGGTGCCGCTGATCCAACTCTTACCTACACGGCATCAGGCTTTGCAAACGGAGACGATGAATCCATCCTGAGCGGAGCACTGACCCGAGAAGCAGGTGAGGCAGTGGGAACATATGCTATCCAGTTGGGCAGCTTAAGTGCAGGGGCAAACTACACGATCAATTATACAGGTGCAGATTTTGCAATCACGCCAGCAACGTTGGCTATCACAGCCGATGCTGGTCAGAGCAAAGTTTACGGTGCCGCCGATCCAACATTTACTTACACAGTTAATGGCTTTGCCAATGGTGATGATGAGTCTATCTTGAGCGGAGCACTGACCCGAGAAGCAGGAGAAGATGTGGGAACTTATGCGATCCAGTTGGGCAGCTTAAGTGCTGGTGCAAACTACACGATCAATTTTACAAGCGCTGACTTCACGATTGGAACTAAAGTGCTGACCGTAACAGCAGACGCAGGTCAAAGCAAAGTATACGGTACGACTGATCCGACATTCTCTTACACAGTTAATGGCTTTGCCAATGGTGATGATGAGTCTATCTTGAGCGGAGCACTGACCCGGGAAGCAGGTGAGGCAGTGGGAACATATGCTATCCAGTTGGGCAGCTTAAGTGCAGGGGCAAACTACACGATCAACTTCACAGGTGCTGACTTCACGATTGGAACTAAAGTGCTGACAGTAACAGCAGATGCAGGTCAGAGCAAAGTTTATGGTGCAACTGATCCAACATTCACTTACACGGCAACGGGCTTTGCAAGCGGAGACGATGAATCCATCTTGAGCGGAGCACTTTCAAGAGAAGCAGGCGAGGATGTAGGAACGTATGCGATCCAGTTGGGAAGTTTAACTGCTGGTGCAAACTATACGATCAACTTTACAGGCGCTGACTTTGCGATTGGAACTAAAGTGCTGACAGTTACAGCAGATGCAGGTCAGAGTAAAGTTTACGGTTCAGCCGATCCAACATTCACTTACACGGTAACAGGCTTTGCCAACGGAGACGATGAATCTGTTCTGAGTGGAACGCTTACCCGTGAAGCAGGTGAAGACGTGGGTACTTATGCAATCCAGTTGGGCAGCTTAAGCGCAGGTAGCAATTACACGATCAACTTCACAGGAGCTGACTTCACGATTGGTAATAAAGTACTGACAGTAACAGCAGATGCAGGTCAGAGCAAAGCTTTCGGCTCAGCTGATCCGACATTTACCTACACGGCAACAGGCTTTGCCAACGGCGATGATGAATCAATCCTGAGCGGAGCGCTTTCAAGGGAAGCAGGTGAGGACGTGGGAACTTATGCGATCCAATTGGGCAGCTTAAGCGCAGGTAACAATTATACGATCAACTTCACAGGTGCTGACTTTGCAATCACTCCAGCGACATTAAATATCACAGCAGACGCAGGTCAGAGTAAAGTTTACGGTTCAGCCGATCCAACATTTACTTACACTTCAACAGGCTTTGCCAATGGAGATAATGAATCAATCCTGAGCGGAGCACTTTCAAGAGAAGCAGGCGAGAATGTTGGAAGCTATGCAATCCAGTTGGGCAGCTTAAGTGCTGGTGCGAGCTATACGATCAACTTTACAGGAGCAGTATTTAACATTGTCAGCAACGATTCCGATGGTGATGGTGTACCAGATGATATCGAGGACAAAGAGGGATCTGATCCTGATGATCCAAAAGATTATCTAGATACCGATGGAGATGAAGTGCCGGATTACGTGGAGGATCAAAAGGGCACTGACCCGAATAATGGATCAGATTATCCAGACACAGACAACGATAAAGTTCCTGATTATGTAGAAGAACGGGATGCAACAGATCCAACTGATCCGCAGGATTTCTTGGATACAGATAATGACGGTGTTGCAGATTATGTTCAGGAACGCTCCATTAAGGATTTTGTACCTCAGACAATAAGTGTGGCCTGGGGAACTCCCGTAACAGATATCCCTTATCCAACGGAAGTTGTAGCAGTCAGTTCTCAGGATGAGTTCATCAACATAGCCGTTAGCTGGAACCTGGAGGGATTCGATCCAATGATATCGGGAACTGCCCCATATACAGGTTTAATTTCAGAAGCTGAAGGCCTGTTCAACGCATACAGTAAGGATCCAATGCTTGAAATTACAGTCCAGCCAAAGCCAGCGCCTGAAGATGTAACGCTTGGCAACAATGAATTTATAGGTAATCCAGATGTATTCTTCCAAGAAATTGGCGCCTTTACTGTGGTGGACCCATTGGATGATGTGCATGAGTTCGTGCTTCCTGAAGGAGAAGGGGACAACGGATATTTTGAGGTGAAGTCCGGCATATTGTTCTGGAGCAGCGCTGATGAAGCCGCCGGACGGACAGATTTCACAATAGTACTGAAAGTGACAGACCGTGCAGGCAATGAACTGGTGAAATCCTTTACTATCCGCAGACTGAGAACTCCATTAAAAGACCTTGAACTGTTTAATACCTTCACTCCAAATGAAGATGGTATTAATGATACATGGGGAGTGCCAGCATTGAGATATTACAGCGGTGTTAGGATCCAGGTGTTTGACAACGGTGGACAAAGATTGTTCTATACTGAAGATGCAGATGCCCGATGGGATGGTAAATATGGAGATAAAGAGCTTCCTGTAGGTGCGTACTTCTATGTCATTGAAGTACGGGAAACAGGTGAGACCAGAAGAGGGACTCTGAATCTTCTAAGGGAGTAAAACATTGGGGGCGTGGCAAAATCACGTCTCCAACTTTAATTTAAAAAAGATTGTCAAAGACATGATTATATACAATCATTAAGCACATAGGAAATGAACCATAATAAATACATCATCACCATACTTTTTTTATTGCTTGGAGGATTGGATGCAGTCCAGGCACAGTCACGAAAATACATATCGAGTTTCAGCCATTTCCAGAGCTACTTCAACCCCGGCCTGACAGGCTATGAGGGAAGTACGCTGCGAGGGTTTGTCCGCAACCAGTGGTCGGGGATAGAAGGTGCGCCAAAAACCTACTTTTTAAGCGCTGAACTGGATTTTGGAGAACTCTCAGGACAGGAGGATCCGGCGTTGATGGGCAAAAATGCCGTTTCTGTTAATCTATTGCAAGAGACCTATGGTGCCTTCCGTGAGACTGAGTTTACCTTTGGCTATGCCAGCCGTATCAGGCTGTCGGAGAAACTGAACGTGAGACTGGGTGCTGGTATTAATTACCAATCGGTACGGCTGGACGGTAATTCTATGACCACGGAAGAACAGAATGACCCTACATTGGGGCAGTACCTGGGGCAGTTTTCCAATATGAACGTGGTGGACTTTAATCTGGGAATAGCGCTCACCCATGCCAACTACTATGTCTCCTATGGCATTCACCGGGTGAACGGGGGCAGGATCAGTTCCGGGGATGAGTTTATGGAGGGATATCCTGCGAGCAATGTAGTGCAGGCGGGTTACCGCAATGCCATCAGCGACAGGGTAGCAGTCATTGTGAACGCCTACTATCGCAGCCAGAAAGACCTTGACGACAATTTTGAGTTCAATGTAAAGGCTTTGCTGATGGACAGGCTTTGGTTGGGTATCGGAGAGCGGGTAAACCATGCCACCAATGCCCAGATAGGGGTGGTGACCAAGCGGTTAAGACTGGGCTATGTGTATGAGTTTCCCACAGGCGGTGACTACCAGTTACGGGGCAATACCCATGAGTTTACTGTTGTGTTCAATTTGTTCCGTGATAATGCAAGAACAGATTCCCAGCCGGTGTTTATGTGGTAGGGGTGTTGGATGATTGATGTGGGGTGTTGGATGTAGGATGTTTGGTGCTCGGTGCGGGATGTAAAATCCCAAAATAATAAGCTGAGAGCCAAGGGTCCCATGACACAGTGGTCCTTGCCAGCCTTTGGCTAAAGGATAAACAGGTAAAATCAGTACGTGACAGAAAAGATGGTAGAGGGGCTTGAGCCTTGTTCGCTGCATCTTTCATAATTTCTCAAGCCCTCATGCTCTAAAATCAACAAAAGCCTGGAGTTTGGACTTGCCCCCAATAAGTGTCTAATTTTTTGGGGGCACATCAGTTTCTGGGCTTTTTGTGGCTCACCAGATTGAGTCTATAGAGTATTGCCCGCTCAATCTTCCAATTTAAAATCAAAAGAGTAAGCAGTCGTGAAGTTATATAGTTATAGTTTAGTTTGTAATATTTGAACAAAGGGTTTAGTTAGAATAGGATAGTAATTCGGTTTTTTATTTATTTTTTCTTTGAGTATATATAAGTATATGGAGAATTTTAATACTATCAATTATTTGATATGTTTGGGTATATTAATGGCTAATGAGCAACTAATTATCTATGGAGCGTCATAAGATGTAGTCGAAATATATAAACTATTATTTTAGAGTAGTATCAATTAAGTGTATTTTCTATAATAACTATTCTAAATCCGGTATGTTTTTCAAGGGTTACGAAGTTTGAAACTTTGTAACCCTTTATTATGCCATTACAAATTACCTGTTACCCTTATTCTTCAACTATGAAAAAACGATTACTCTTATTTTTTTTGCTGCTTGGCCTGAGTTACGGTGTTTATGCACAAACAACCTATTATGTAGCAACCGATGGCAGCAATACTGGTAACGGCACTAGTTGGGCTAACGCTTTTTCTTCCCTACAAAAGGCCATTGAAACTTCGGCCTTTGGAGACAGTATTTTTGTAAAAAAGGGAAGATATCTCCTTGAGACCAGTATATCCATGAAAGAAGGTGTAAAGATTTACGGAAGCTTTGTCGGTAGGGAGTCCTATCTTGCGTCAAGGATAATTACACCGGAAAGCACTATTTTAGATGGACAAAACAAGCGAAGGGTAATATTCAATAACGGATTGACTGACGCAGCAGTATTAGACGGCTTTTTAATTACTGGTGGAAGGGCTGATCAAGGTGGTGGTATTTACAATAGAGAGGCTTCACCCATCCTGAATAACTTGATTATTATTGGAAACACCGCTAGCGGGGTCGGAGGCGCAGGTGGTGGTGGGATTTATAATGTCAGTTCCCACCCTACGCTGGTTAATGTAATTATTAGCGGGAATACCGCAATTGGTGGGAGCTTCGGTGGAGGTGGAGGTTTATACAATTATTATTCTTCACCCTCCCTGACTAATGTGACTATCAGCGGGAACACGGCAGAAAACAATAATGACTCTAAGGATTTCGATTTTACTGAAGTTTCTGAAGATAATTATTCTGTAAACGGTGGCGGGGGTATGTTAAATGTAAATTGTTACTCTACTATAACTAATGCAGTAATCAATGGAAATAGGTTAAAAGGTAATGCTGCTGGCGGGGCCATACTCAGTTTTGAAAGCAGACCTATACTCACGAATGTCACTATAAGTGGAAACAAAACAGGCTTGGTCAATTTCTTTTATAGTGAACCAGAAATACGAAATTCTATAGTAATAGGAAATGGAAAATTTGAGATTAATAATAGAGATAATTCTGGCACAGTAGTTTCCTATAGCTTAGTTCAGGGGTATGAAGGCCAAGGGGGTATAGGTAATTTAGATGGCAATACCGTAAATGTTGAAGATGTATTTGTGGATTCAAATTTTGATTTTAAATCCGACACGATAGGAAACTACAAACTAAAAGCAACAAAAGACAACCCAGTAATTGATAAAGGAAGTGACACCTTCTATGCTGTAGGAAATTCTCCGGACTTATCAACTATTTTCTTTGATAGGGCTGGTTTTGGACGCTTTGATGGTACTATTGATATGGGGGCATACGAATACCATTTTCCTATAGCCTACAGTGTAGTAATTGCCGGTCCATATCGAGTAGGTGAGACCTTAGCTGGCAGCTATAAGTACAGCGATATTAATGGAGATCCTGAAATTGGTTCCTCCTATCAGTGGTACCATGCAATTGATAGTGCCGGCAGTGAATTAAAAGCCATAGTTGGGGCAACAGAACAGTCTTATGTTCTAAAAGCTGCTGATGTTGGTAAATATATTGCCTTTGAGGTTACACCAAGCGATGGGATTGAAGGAGAGTCAAAAAGAAGTACCTGGGGTGGAGCTGTTAATAAGGGGAAAGATCAGGTAATTATTTTTGGACCGCTTACTTCAAAGACATATGGGGAGGAGGGGTTTGAACTCAGAGCAACGGCCAGTTCAGGATTAGCAGTCAGCTATGTCTCCAGCAGTCCTAAAGTAGCCACTATTTCAAAGGGAAAATTGATAATAGTTGGTGCAGGGACAACTACTATTACTGCCTTCCAAGGGGGGAACGACCAGTGGAATTCCGCTGCCCAAGTTAATCAGAAATTGATTATCAATAAGAAAACGTTGACGATTACTGCGGATGACAAAGCTAAAACCTATGGTGCTGAAGATACTGCATTGACCTATACAGTTACAGGTTTTGCGTATGGTGACAGTGAAGCTATTTTGAATGGAGCCCTGACCCGAAAATCTGGAGAGAACTTTGGGACCTATCCGATCCAATTGGGAACATTGGATGCAGGTTCCAATTACATGATCAACTTTATTGAAGGAAATTTCACCATTGGAAACAAAGTGCTGAACGTTATCACAGACACACACCAATTGAAGAAGTATGGAGATATTGATCCTATTTTTACTTATTCAGTTTCAGGTTTTATAAATGGAGATAATAAATCCATTTTGACAGGGACCTTGATACGACAGAAGGGAGAAATTGTGGGATCTTATCCCATACAGAAAGGTACATTAACAGCTAATAATGGCTACATTATCAACTTTATAGGTGCAGATTTTAATATTTTTAGCCAAGAATTATTAGTTATAGCCGATCCTGGTCAGAGTAAGACATACGGAGATATTGATCCAACATTTACATATACAGCAAAAGGTTTTCAAAGGGGCGATGATAAATCCATATTAAGTGGAGCATTAAGCCGTGAAGCTGGAGAGACTGTTGGAACTTATCCGATCTTGTTAGACACTTTAAGTGCAGGACCCAACTACAATATTGTCTTTATAGGAGCCGATTTTTTGATCATCAGCAAGGATATCGATAAGGATGGTGTACCGGATGATCTGGAAGAAAGACAGGGTACAGATCCAAATGATCCACAGGATTATCTGGATACTGACGACGATGAAGTTCCTGATTACGTGGAAGACCGAGAAGGAACAGCTCTGGTTGATCCACTGGATTACCTTGATTCTGATCGGGATGGTATTCCGGATTATGTTCAGGTGCGGTCCATCAGGGAGTTTGTTCCGCAGACCCTGAGTGTGACATGGGGAACCCCAATATTAGGGATCCCATATCCAACGGAAGTGGTAGCAGTCACTTCACAGGATGAGTTCATCAACATGACAGTAAGCTGGAACCTGGAAGGATATGATCCGATGATATCGGGAACTGCCCCATATACAGGTTTAATTTCAGAGACTGAAGGGCTGTTCAACGCCTACAACAGGATTCCAATGCTAGAAATTACAGTCCGGCCTAAGCCGGCGCCTGAGGATGTAACCCTCGGCAACAGTGAATTTATAGGCAATCCAGAAACCTACTTCCAGGAAATAGGGGCATTTACTGTGGTAGACCCATTGGATGATGTCCATGAGTTCATGCTTCCTGAAGGGGAAGGGGACAATGGATATTTTGGGATAAAATCAGGAATTCTTTTTTGGAAAAGTTCCGATGAGGCAGCCGGACGGACAGATTTCTCAATAGTGGTGAAAGTAACTGACCGTGCAGGCAATGAGCTGGTGAAGCCATTTACAATCCACAGGTTAAGAACCTCATTAGAGGATATTGAATTGCATAATACCTTCACTCCGAACGGCGATGGTATAAATGAAACTTGGGGGATTCCTTCACTGAGATATTATAGCGGGGTGAGGATCCAGGTGTTTGACAATGGCGGGCAAAGACTCTTCTATACTAAAGATGCTGATATTCTGTGGGACGGAATGTACAAGGGCAAAAATCTTCCTGTAGGAACCTACTTCTATGTAATTGAAGTGAAAGAGACAGGTGAAATGAGAAGGGGAGTGCTGAATTTGCTGCGTCAATAGCAGAACTCTGTAGACTAGTTTGATTAATAAAATTTGAACTAAATAAACCTGCTTGGTATAAGTGATTTAGTTAGAATAGGATAGTACTCCAGTTTTTTATTTATTTTTTCTTTGAGTATATATAAGTAGAATATGAGTACATGGAGAATTTTAATACTATCAATTATTTAATATGTTTGGGTGTATTTATAATAATAGCTGAAACTTTAGGACTATTGGAGATGATTTAGGTTTGAAGTATAGTCAATCAATTGTTGATGTTGAGTATCATCAGATGAGTATAAGAATGCTGTGTTTCAATTAAGGAGAAGTAATATTTATGGTATCTTCGAGTATCAGTTGATGAGTATACTATTCAACCTTTTACGAATATCCTTACAAAATCTTAAGTAACAGCTAATGAGCAACTAATAATCTGCGCTATACTAAAATGAACTCGGAATATAGTAATCTATTCATGTTGAGTAAAATCAATTGGGTATAGCTTGTTTAATGACTACTCTAAATCCGTTGATATGTTTTTTCAAGGCTTACGAAGTTTGAAACTTTGTAAGCCTTTCTTACGCCATTTCAAATTACCTATTTCGCTTATTCTTTGACTATGAAAAAACAGCTACTCTTATTTCTCTTACTGATTTATTTCTGTTACGGAGCTTTCGCTCAAACCACCTATTATGTAACCACCGATGGTAACAACGAGGAAAATGGCACCAGTTGGTCTACCGCCTTTTCTACGGTCCAAAAGGCCATTGATGTTGCAGTATCTGGTGACAACATATTTGTTAAGAAGGGGAGATACCTTCTTGAGAGCAGTATTTCTATGAAGGAAGGCGTAAAAATATACGGCAGTTTCGCTGGTATAGAATCGTTTTTTTCGGAAAGGGTGTTAATAGAAAACCCATCAATACTAGATGGTCAAAATAAACGAAGAGTAATATATAATAATACCAGCCTTTCTCAAGCTTCGGTATTGGATGGCTTTGTGATTACCGGGGGAAAAGTTACCGGCAACGGTGGTGGTATCTACAACAATGGAGCTTCACCCACCCTGCGTAATTTGATTATTAATAATAATACTGCAACTGGAAACGAATATGACGGGGGAGGGGGAGCAATGTACAATGAGTTCAGCAACCCTACGCTCATCAATGTGATCATTAGTGACAATTATGCTGGTATCGATCGATGGGAAGTCGAATTTGGGGAAAATGGTGAATTTAATTTTATTAATAGCCATGTCACTGGATACCATGGCTTTGGTGGTGCTATGTATAATAATTACAGCAATCCTACCTTGATAAATGTACTCATTACAAGAAACTATCTTCAAGGTCCAGGTGATGGCCCTGGAATTTACAACAAATCTAGTAGTCCTACGCTGACCAATGTGACGATTAGTAACGGTACCCACAGCATATTCAATGATTTTGGAAGCAGTCACTATATCCGTAATTGTATTATTTTAGGAAATGGAGATAGAACGATTTATAATGAAAATGATTTTTTTTCAGCCTCAGCTATTTCCTATAGCCTGGTTGAGGGGAATGATGGCAGGAGAGGAAAAGGCAATCTGAATGGGACTAATATCAATGAAGAAGATTTATTTGTGGGATCAGGAAACTATAATCTAAAACCATCTCCAAATAATCCGGTCATCAACAAAGGTAGCAACAGCTTCTATACTTCTAAAGATCTTACGGATCTACAGGGTTTTGATCGTTTTAATGGGACCGTTGATATGGGGGCTTTCGAATACCACTTTCCAGAAGCCTCTGAAGTAGTCATTTCAGGAAATTATCAAGTAGATGAGACACTTACAGGAACATATAAGTACAGTGATGTAGATGGCAGTGTAGAAAGTGGCTCCACCTATCAGTGGTACAGGGCAAATGATGAGGATGGTAGCGGTTTTGCAATCATTAAAGATGCCACCAACAGTACTTATATACCCACAACAGATGATCTTGGGAAATATATTGCCTTTGAGGTAATTCCAAGTGATGGGATTGAGGGAGAGCCGGCAAGAAGTGGCTGGGGTAAAATTGTTAATAAAATTAAAGAACAGGCGATCACTTTTGCTCCTCTTGCTTCCAAAACCTATGGAGAAGTAGCCTTTGACCCTAAAGCAACAGCCAGTTCTGGACTGGACATCACCTATAGGTCAAGTAATTCTGATGTAGCTACAATTCTGGAAGGAAAAATACAACTAGTCGGAGCAGGCACAGCAGTCATTACAGCCTCTCAGGCCGGGAATGATGGATGGCGTAGCGCAATGGATATATCACAGGAATTAGTCATCGATAAGAAAATACTTGAGGTTACTGCTGATGAAAAATTCAAAGTTTATGGTGCCGCTGATCCTGTATTTGCCTTCACTGCCACAGGTTTTGTAAATGGTGACGATGAATCCATCTTGAGCGGTGTGCTTACACGCAAGTCAGGAGAAGATGTAGGAAACTATGCGATTGGTTTAGGTACCTTGAGTGCAGGAGCTAATTACTCGGTTGACTTCACTGCTTCTGATTTTGAGATCATACCAGCTGTAGTAACGATCACAACAACAAGCCAAAGTAAAGTTTATGGTGAACGTGATCCAGCAATTTTTTACACGGCCACAGGTTTTGTAAACGGTGACGATGAAACGATACTAAGCGGAGAACTAACCCGTGAGGCTGGTGAAGATGCTGGATCTTACGCAATCCAATTGGGTCGCTTAAGTGCAGGAGCAAACTATACGATCAACTTTACCGGAGCTGATTTTATAATCGCAAAAAAAATGCTTGAATTGACCATAAGTGCACCGGCTAAAGAATATGACGGTACCCTGAATGCCGCTGTAAGCTTAGAGGTCAACCCATTAGATGGTGATGCTGTAACGGTAAATTACAGTTCTGCCACATTCGATGATAAAAACGTGGGTTCTGCTAAGAATGTATTCATTTCCGGGATCAGTCTGGAAGGGGAAGATGCGGTCAACTACAGCGTGTATTCTACTACAACTATTGATGCTGACATTACAGCTAAAGGACTTAGAGTGACTGCGGACAAAAAAAGCAAAGCTTACGGTGATCCGGATCCAACCCTGACTTATACAATTACTGGCTTGGCAACGGGTGATGATGAATCGATACTGAGCGGATCTCTGACCCGAGAAGAAGGAGAGGCCTCAGGAACATATGTGATCCAGTTGGGAAGCTTAAGTGCTGGTCAGAATTACACGATCAACTTTACCACAGCAGACTTTGTGATCAGCAACAAGAAAGTACTGACAGTGACGGCTGACACGAAGGGCAAAGCCTATGGAGATACAGATCCCCTACTGACTTACTCGACCATAGGTTTTGTAAACGGTGACGATGAATCCATCCTAAACGGGAAACTTACCCGTGAAGCAGGAGAGGACGCAGGAACCTACGCGATCGGGTTGGGTACTTTAAGCGCAGGCCCAAGCTACACGATTAACTTCACAGGTGCTGACTTTACAATCGACAAGAAAAAGCTGAGTTTGACGGCTGTTGAGCAGGACAAAGAATATGATGGTAATACAGATGCCGCGGTAAACTTGCAAGTCGATCCTATCAATGGGGATGCTGTGGCGGTAAACTACACCTCTGCTGAATTTGGGGATAAAAACGTGGGCACCGATAAGAAGGTATACATTAGCGGGATTAGTCTTAGCGGGGATGGTGCAGCAAATTACAGCGTAGATAACACCGCAACTACTGCTGCCGATATCACAGCCAAACCCCTTACAGTAACTGCAGATTCGAAAAGTAAAGCTTACGGGGACACTGATCCTAAATTTACCTACACGGCAACAGGCTTTGCAGCCGGAGACGATGAATCGATCCTGAGTGGAGCACTGACCCGTGAAGCAGGAGAGGACGCAGGAACCTATATGATCGGATTGGGCAACTTAAGTGCGGGAGCTAATTACACGATTTCATTTAATAAAGCTGACTTTGTAATCAGCAACAAAAAAGTACTGACAGTGACCGCAGACGTGAAGAGCAAATCCTATGGAGATGCCGATCCTGTGCTTACCTACAAGGCAATAGGTTTTGAAGACGGTGACGATGAATCTATCCTGAGCGGTGATCTTTCGCGTGAAGCAGGAGAGGTTGCTGGAAGCTATGCGATCCAGTTGGGCAGTTTAAGTGCAGGTTCGAACTATACGATCAACTTTACAGGTGCTGATTTCATGATCAGTAAGAGAGAACTTTCCATATCCGCTGTTGCAGAAGATAAGGTATATGACGGCAATACATCTGTTACTTTAAGCCTACATGCCACTCCTATCATCGGAGATTCTCTAGTGGTAAACTATGGGGTTGCCGAGTTCATAGATAAAAATGTAGGCGTCAATAAGATGGTTTTTATTTCCCAGATCACCATCAGTGGAGATGATGCTGGTAACTACAGTGTGAGTGATACTGAATTAGCCTCAGCAAACATTACTGCTAAAGTCCTTACCATAAATGCGGATAAGAAGATCAAATCACACGGAGATTCTGATCCGCCACTGTCCTTTAACGTGAAAGGTTTTGTCAAGGGTGACAATGGCACTGTGCTGAAAGGTATACTTACCCGTGAGCAAGGAGAAGAAGTAGGTACCTATGCGATCCAGTTGGGAAGCTTAAGTGCTGATCAGAATTACACGATCAACTTTACCACAGCAGAATTTGTGATCAGTGACAAAAAAGTACTGACAGTGACCGCTGACACGAAGGGCAAAGTCTATGGAGATGCTGATCCTGTATTTACCTACACCGCAACAGGTTTTGCCAACGGAGACGATGAATCCATCCTGAGCGGAGCGCTAATCCGTGAAGTAGGAGAAGACGCAGGAACCTATGCGATCGGGTTGGGCAGTTTAAGTGCAGGTTCGAACTATACGATCAACTTCACAGGGGCTGATTTCATGATCGGCAAGAAAAAGCTGAGCTTGACCGCTGTTACGAAAGACAAAGAGTATGATGGTAACACCTCTGCCGCGGTAATCTTACAGATCGATCCTAACAATGGGGATGCTGTAACAGTAAATTACAGATCTGCCGAGTTTGGTGATAAAAACGTGGGCACCGATAAGAAGGTATTCGTTAGCGGAATCAGCCTTATCGGGGATGATGCGGCTAATTACAGCGTAGATTCTACTGAAACTACTGCGGTCGATATTACTACCAAACCACTAACTGTAACTGTAGATTCGAAAAGCAAGGCTTACGGAGATACCGATCCATCCCTGACCTACACCGTGACAGGCTTTGCAGCTGGTGATGATGAATCGATCTTAAGCGGATCTCTGACCCGTGAAGCAGGAGAGGACGCAGGAACCTATATGATCGGGTTGGGCAACTTAAGTGCGGGGCCTAACTATACGATTGTATTTAAAGAAGCCAATTTTGTGGTCAGTGATAATGATGGGGTACCGGATGAGACGGAAGAGGTGCAGGGCACTGATCCTGATGAGCCCCAACATTTTCTGGATTCTGACAAAGACGGTGTTGCTGACCATGTGGAAGTTCAAAAGGGAACAAACCCAAATAATGGATCAGATTATCCGGACACAGATAATGATCACGTCCCTGATTATGTAGAAGAACGGGATGGAACAGATCTAAATGATCCGCAGGATTTCTTGGATTCTGATAATGACGGTGTTGAAGATTATATTCAGGTGCGCTCCATTATGGAGTTTGTGCCTCAGACGATAAGTGTGGCCTGGGGAACTCCAGTAACAGATATCCCTTATCCAATCGAGGTGGTAGCAGTCACTTCACAGGATGAGTTCATCAACATGGCAGTAAGCTGGAACTTGGGCGAATATGATCCGATGGTACCGGGAACAACCACCTATTCCGGGGAGGTGAAAGTACCTGAAGGCATGTTTAATGCATACAACAGAGTTCCAATGCTGGAGATCACAGTTCAGTCTAAGCCGGCTCCCGTAGATGTAATGCTCAACAATAGCGAATTTATTGGGAGTACGGACAGCTTCTTCCAAGAGATCGGAACCTTCACGGTGATAGATCCTTCCGATGATGTGCACGGGTTCATGCTTCCTGAAGGGGAAGGGGACAACGGGTACTTTGAGGTAAATTCCGGCAGTCTGTTCTGGAGCAGTTCCGATGAAGCAGCCGGACAGACAGATTTCACAATAGTACTGAAAGTGACAGACCGTGCAGGCAATGAACTGGTGAAGTCCTTTGCTGTACGAAGGTTAAGAACTCCTTTGGAAGACCTTGAACTGAACAATTCTTTTACTCCGAACGGGGACGGAATGAACGAAACCTGGGGAGTACCTGCCCTGCGATATTACAGCGGTGTGAGGATCCAGGTGTTTGACAACGGTGGACAAAGATTGTTCTATACTGAAGATGCAGACATCCGGTGGGACGGGAAACAAAACGGAAAAACACTTCCCGTGGGAACCTACTTCTATGTGGTCCAGGTCCGTGAAACAGGGGAGACCAGAAGGGGAGTGCTGAATTTGCTGAGACAGTAACAGAACCCTTTAGGCTTCTTTTGGACCGGAAAGGAGACAATGGGAGCCTTAACCATAAACCAAGAATTAACCGGGGGGTGTATCACAGACACCTCCCCCTTTACCAAAAGAATTAAAATGAACCATAATAAACATATTGCCACAGTCTTGTTTCTGTTGGTGGGCAGCCTTGGTGCAGTCCAGGCACAGTCACGAAAATATATATCCAGTTTCAGCCATTTCCAGAGTTACTTCAACCCCGGACTGACTGGCTATGAGGGAAGTACACTACGCGGGTTTGTGCGCAACCAGTGGTCGGGGATAGAAGGTGCGCCAAAAACCTACTTCATCAGTGCGGAACTGGACTTTGGGGAGCTCTCCGGATCGCAGGACCCTGCCCTGACGGGCAAGAACGCCGTGTCGGTCAATATGCTGCAGGAGACCTATGGCGCGTTCCGCGAGACAGAGTTCACTCTTGGATATGCCAGCCGGATCAGGCTGTCGGAGAAACTGAACGTGAGACTTGGAGCGGGCATCAACTATCAGTCGGTACGGCTTGACGGGAATGCCCTGACCATAGAAGAACAGAACGATCCCACGCTGGGCCAGTACCTGGGGCAGTTCTCCAACATGAACGTGGTGGATTTTAACCTGGGGATTGCGCTGACCCATGCCAACTATTATGTGTCCTACGGGATCCACCGGGTCAACGGGGGAAGGATCAGCTCTGGGGATGAGTTTATGGAGGGATATCCTGCAAGCAATGTAGTGCAGGCGGGCTACCGCAATGCCATCAGCGACAAGGTAGCAGTCATTGTGAACGCCTACTATCGCAGCCAGAAAGACCTTGACGACAATTTTGAGTTCAATGTAAAGGCTTTGCTGATGGACAGGCTTTGGTTGGGTATCGGAGAGCGGGTAAACCATGCCACCAATGCCCAGGTAGGGGTGGTGACCAAGCGTCTGCGACTGGGCTATGTGTATGAGTTTCCCACAGGCGGTGGCTACCAGTTGAGGGGCAACACCCATGAGTTCACGGTGGTATTCAGCCTGTTCCGTGACAATGCAAGAACAGATTCCCAGCCGGTGTTTATGTGGTAGGGATGATGGATGATTGATGTGGGGTGTTGGATGCTCGATGATGGATGCTCGATGTAGGATGTACGTTGCGCGATGTAAAAGGGAAGTTGGGTGACGAAAGACCGAATACCGAAGGAAGCCCTAAGAGTTTGGAATTAAGTACGTCATTGTGAGTCTTAACAATTTAGAAAATGCATAAATCGGGATGACGTTCAAAAACAGCCAAAAATCTAGGTGATCAATTTATTGTAAATCAAGATGATACATAACACGTCATCGGTAGAAACGGGGCAATCTCTTTAAGTATCTAGGCAGTTCACGGTATAACGCCTTTAGCGATATACCGTGAATAAAGCAAACGGCCGGGTAGAATCCCGACCTCAAAGTGGGTCGAACTTATCCTTCCTCATGCTCTAAAATCAACAACAGCCCGGAATTTTCTGGGCTGTTGTTGTAAGGAATTATTTGTAATCTTCTGACTGCTGTTGATTTCTTTTGCAGTTCGTGGTGACACGAAAGGCGGTATATTTTACAAATCACCAGCGTATCTATCATAAGGAACAAAGAAGTAAGTCTTCCTTCGTCTTAGTAAGAAGAGCCGAGGGCGCAGCCCTGACACCTCAACATTCATAATGAATGATTAATCTCTAGGGGGAGAGATCATAATATGAGCCCGGTGTGTCCCAGGATCCATGATCCAAGGCATGCCAGGTGCGTAAGGTTTTAGAGGTAATCCCGTCGTTTCAGAAGTTGCCCAGGGCAAATAAACCACATATCGTAAATAAGTATCTTTAGCATCACCAGTCGAGGGATCATAATCCTGTTCATCAGCGGTAAGAATAAAAAGTGTTGCGCCATCCTTTGGCATTTTTAAGCTTCCATTTTTTGCTTCTTCTTCACGAATGTCAAAAATCTCCTGAAAGGATTTGCTCTCTTTTTTTAATGCTCTACCGCGTTCCATAAATGGCTCAAGATCTTTTTGATAACATGCTACACTTAAACCTTTTCCATTAGGATCATCCGCGATACAGATCATCTCATTTTTTCCTTCTCTTAGCACTGTGAAATTTCCTTCGGGATCATATCCCATCACTGTGGCATCTTCTTTCATCTCATCCGGTGCAGCCAATAAGGCGCTTTTAATTTGAACTTCTTTGGAAGGAATAGTCTGCGCAATTAATGAAGTCAAGCAGAAGGATAGAAGTACAAGTAAAAATAGAGGTTTCATGGCTTAGAAGTTTAGATCATTGTAAGTTAATGTAATTCTAAATTTTTAACAAAATGAAGATTGTTTCAAAAATTCAAAGACCATATTCCTCCCTTATCAGAGGGACTCAATGGAAGATTCTCTCCTTTATAGATAGCTGCTGAAATTCCGTCATAATGCAAATCCCATAGACTTCCATGTAGAAAAACATTTATACCCACTTGATTAGGAGGGAGTTCAAGTAGGTTAGTTGAACCATGCGAATTTGATATAATCTTCTTTTGCAAATGCTCATCAGGATCAGTACCCCATTTGGAACTTAAGGCATGCTCTCCATTGCAATAGGAGGCAACTAACACGACCTCAGTAGACCTATCAATTAAGGATTTATATTCACTTGTACCTTGACTATCAGTACATACTAAAACGGTAGTTTTTCCAATCGGAAGGTCAAAAACCTGAAAATTATCCTTCGACCCGGCAGTCAATAAATCTGCTTCGTCATTTCCTGGAAAAACTTTTCGAATAGGTTCCCCAACGACTTTTCCATCAGGCCCGAAAATAAAGGAAGTGTTGTACAATGGCCCATTTAATTCTACATATATAATCCCATCCACTACTGTTGGATCAGGCAGAATGATAGAACCGGCTACAATGTAAGATTCCGTATCTTCAGCTAATCGCCCAAAAGTTTCCTGATACACTTTAAGCATCGCTTTGGCTTTCATACGGAAGATGGCCGAGGCTTCTTTATTTTCTTCCTCGCCAGTTTTAATATATCCCAGCAAATAATCGAACACATTACTTAACAGTATTGTATTCAACGCTCCTTTAAGAGTTGATTGATCAGCAATCATATGCTTTTCACCCAACAGTAATAACCAGGTACCTATGTATTCAGGATATACGGTAACTGTGTTTTTTTTGATAAATTTATTATTTACTGCCGCCATGAAGTACTGTCGGATTTTTTCTTCATAAATGGAAGCATTGAAGTAATCAGTCACAACCATATAAGGTTGGATTCCGACGATATTGCGGGTAAGGCTGTCGGACGGATTTATTTCTTCAATAACAGAGATTTGACTTTGAGCCTCGGGTAAAGGCATATTCCTCCCTGAATATGACCAGATCAACCAAATGAAAATCGCGAATATGATGAGCGTAATGAATTTTTTGATCATACAGCGAAATAAACTAATTCTGAGGGTTATTCCTTAGATTAAAATTTCATTTTCCGCTTTTTTACAACTAGTGTTAATATACAAGTAGTTTCAGATTTTGTTCAGTAATAGGTGGTTTGGGCTTGTAAATTCTACTTAATCAGAAATATTTACATCTCCATTTCAATACTTTCACCTTTTTCCAGCGTTAAATCCATCTCAGAAATATCATAAGCCACTTTTATTTCTCCGGATTTCCCAGCATGGATTTTGAACTTCTTCAACTTACCCTGCTCCCAGGACATATCCACAGTGTGACCGCCGCGGACTTTAAGTCCATTTACATTTCCCGATGACCAGGCATCTGGAAGTGCCGGAAGCAATCTAATCAATCCTTCTTCATGGGATTGAATGAGCATTTCAGCCACACCTGCGGTATATCCAAAATTGCCATCTATCTGAAAAGGAGGATGCCCATCAAAAAGATTTGGATATAATGACTTAGCCAACAATTTACTAATATGCTCATGGGCCATATTACCATCCATTAGCCTTGCTGAGAAGTTGATCAACCAAGCTCTGGACCATCCTGTACCTGCGCCCCCATGTTCAAGTCTATATTCGAGTGTCTTTTTTACAGCAGTAAATGCTTCTGGCGTGTGGCTATAAGTGATGGCATCTCCCGGATGAAATGCATACAAATGTGACATATGTCGATGGCCTTTCTCATTTTCTTCATACGGCTGATCCCATTCCAAAATTCTTCCATCTTCGCCGATTTGAACTCCTGGTCGGAGTTTGGTCAGCTGTGTTTTTACTTTATTTCTTAAATCAGATTCAATCCCTAAGATCTGACAGGTTTTGAGATAATTATTAAACACGTCTGCAATGATCTGTTGGTCCATAGCTACTCCCATAGTAGTGGCAACCACTTTTCCTTTTGGGCTTATAAATTGATTTTCTGGAGAAGTGGAAGGAGAAGAGACAAGCTTACCATCTGCAGGATATTCTACCAACCAATCAGCGTAAAAGGCTACAATTGCTGAAAGTGCAGGATACACCCGTTCTTTAAGAAATACCTCGTCCTGTGTGAATTGATAATGATCCCAATAATGTCTGCCAATCCATCCTCCAGCTCCGATCCAACCACCCCAATAAGCAGTCGCAGCACGTAGAAAAGCGACTTGCCATAGATCTGTAGTATGAGGAACCATCGAGCCGTTCATGTCAAAGTTTTCCCTAGCGGCTTGTTTCCCATTGGCGATTACTCCGTCAATAAATTTAAAAAGCGGCTCATTCAATTCTCCTAAGTTGGTGACATCTGCGGGCCAATAATTCATCTGTAAATTAATATTTACATGATAATCAGCATTCCAGGGTGCTGCAATATGTTGGTTCCAAATTCCCTGAAGATTGGCTGGGTTGGTACCGGGTCTACTCGATGAAATCAGTAGATACCTTCCATAATCGAATAATAGCTTTTCCAGGTGTAAATCAGTAGCACCATTTTGTACTTGCTCAATTCGCTTATCAGTAGGAATAGTATCTGGTGTACTTGGCCCCAACTGAAGATCTAGCGTGTTAAACCAGCTTTCATACTCTTTCTCATGTGCTATTAGAATCTCGCCCCAGCTTTTTAACTGGACTTCTTCTAGTTGCCGGTTTGCCTCCTCCTCAAAATCGGGGTGATAGAAAGAAGTAGAAGAGACTACTTTAAGGATGAATTCCCTTGCACCGGCAATACGTAAAGTTGAATCCACGGAATGAATTTCTCCATCTGGACTTTGGGCCATCAGGAGTGTTTTGAATTTTACACCATTAAGAATTTCTACCGGTTTGGAATCTAATTGTCCACCACGTTGCGTGACCATTCCCTTCATTTCCAGTTGCTGCCGGTTCAGTGCAGTACTGGATGCAGTGGCAAATCCATTATCCATTGGGCGGCTCATTGATATCGTTGCATGGAAACCTTCTGGATTTTCAGTTTTAAAGCGAATAATAAGTGCATCATCTGGGGCTGAGGCTATTACTTCCTCTGTGCTTGGAAATCCGTTTAATGTAAATTCTGTGGTGACAATAGCCTTCTCGATATTGAGACTTCTTTTGATAAAGCCAACGTCTTTCTTTTTATCGAAGTTGATCCATAAATTCCCCATCGTTTGATGAGATCGTGTGACTCCTTTTCTTGAGAATTTCAGCACTAATAATGAATCTGCTTTTTCATTTTCTCCTGTCAATAAATATGCTCTGATTTGATGTAAATCTTCTCTATTTCCTTCAGCAAGTCCCCAATCACCATATCCTCCAGGCCATAGGGAATCTTCATTCAATTGAATATTTTCCTGTCCCGGAGAGCCATACACCATGGCACCAAATCGGCCATTTCCTACAGGTAAGGCTTCTTCCCATTCAACTGCAGGCTGGTTATACCATAAAATTGATTTTGATTCGGATTGGGCAAATGTTAATTGGGTAATACCGCTAAAGAGCAGTAGGCATACTAAATACTTATTCATCGGTTATTGGGTCAAAAAATAAGATTACGACAAATCTTTGAAGCCAACAACGAAATTGTGAAAAATGAAGCTTTAAGAGAGTATCGAGTAGGAAGTATGGCGTATCAAGAAGCAAGAACCGAGAGTCAAGAACCAAGAGTCAAGAAGCAAGAACCGAGGGTCAAGAAGCAAGAACCAAGAGACAAGGATGTTGGGTGCTCGATGTTGGGTGTTGGATGCTGGTCAAGTGACAAGTATGAAGTGTGAAACCTGAAATCGTCAGGCAGGTCTGAAATCAGTCGCACCTGTCTTCCGAAGGTAGG
>Ga0307414_10000115_pt1 | contig 56969 bp, 45 predicted proteins | sample DK1Ometagenome_FD_203804 | JGI IMG/M metagenome (GOLD analysis project Ga0307414, IMG submission 203804) | Maize rhizosphere microbial communities from greenhouse at UC Davis, California, United States - DK15-O-3 | ecosystem: Host-associated > Plants > Roots > Rhizosphere > Soil | place: USA...
TGTTCGCCGGTTAAAGCGGCACGCGAGCTGGGTTCAGAACGTCGCGAGACAGTTCGGTCCTCTATCCTCTGTGGGCGCAGGAAAACTGAGGGGTTCAATTCCTAGTACGAGAGGACCGGAATTGACGCACCTCTGGTGCACCGGTTGTTCTGTCAAGAGCATGGCCGGGTAGCTATGTGCGGAAGAGATAAGCGCTGAAAGCATCTAAGCGCCAAGCTCCTCCCAAGATGAGTTTTCCCTGAAGGATCGTGGAAGACCACCACGTCGATAGGCCGGAAGTGGAAGTGCAGCAATGTATGCAGCTTACCGGTACTAATCATCCGTCTGGCTTGATTCCGTTCGGAGTCGCTTGTTCCAAGCGGCCGCGCACGGCTCAAACGTGGACGAATTGAGGTCTCGAATAGTAAAGATGGATTCTCCGTGCGGATGTCAGGGAGCGGCATGCGAACCGGCAGCTCAGACAACCAGAGTCCCGGTCCTGAAGGAAATCAGGATCGCCCTCTGGTGGCCAGAGCGCGGTGGAACCACCCGGTCCCATTCCGAACCCGGAAGTGAAACGCTGCAGCGCCAATGGTATTGGGACGACAGGTCCTGTGAGAGTAGGTCGCCGCCAGGTATTTGCCCGGCATCTTCAGCAATGAAGGTGCCGGGCTCTTTTTTTGTCCCGATGGCACGGGCTGCGGCGGCAAGCCGGTCCAGCGGGCACATCGCCCGGGCTGCGACAGGTCGCATGGGTCCCATTCGACCCATGGCTCTCCCTCCCCCCCAAAGGCGGCAATCAGCTCCTCGGCATGGTTTCCAGCAGCAGCTTCTTGAGCTTGTCCCAACGCAAGGGCTTCGCCGGATGCGAGAGCGTAGGGAGCCGCGACACTCTTGTCGCTGTAGTGACCGTGCTCCCGGGGACAGGAGTGTCCCCTCTCCTTAAAGGCTTCGCCCGATGCGGGAGCGTTAGGAGCGACGACAGTCTTGTCGCCGGGGGGGACGTGTTTGCCGGGGACAGGAGTGTCCCCTCTCCTTAAAGGCTTCGCAGGATGCGGGAGCGTAAGGAGCCGCGACACTCTTGTAGCCGGGGAGGACGTGTTCGCCGGGGACAGCCGACCCCAATGACAACCCCGGCCCAGCAAGTTTCACCTCTTCCTCACCTGCTTATCAGGTGAGGAGTACGATGAAAAACCAAGAGCGAAAGCTCTCCGCATTCCCTACTCCCGCGAAGCGCACTCTGATTGGTGATTCTGCCTTTCAATCCGCTTGCACAGCCCACGAAGCTCGGCCCAGCTCAAGGCGGCTACGACTCAACATGAACCGCTCTACCGGCTATCCGAGCGGAGGATCTTACTTCAAGTAAACCTCGCGCGGCTTCGCGCCATCGCCAGGTCCCACGACGCCACGTGCCTCAAGGATATCCACCATGCGCGCGGCTCGCGTATAGCCGAGGCGCAGGCGCCGCTGGAGAAGGGAAGTGCTGCACTTCTGCTCCTGCCTTGCGACCTCGATGCACCTCATGATCAGCTCTTCATCCGCCGGGGAGATGTCGTCCTCGTCATCGCCGTCATCACCACCGCTGTCGATCGAGCGCTGGATGTCGGTCTCGAAGTTCGGCTCGGCTTGAGCTGCACAGTGATCGACAAGTCGCTCCACTTCTTCGTCGGAAACAAAGGCACCTTGGGAACGCTCAAGCTTCGCCGAGCCCGGTGGCAGGTAGAGCATGTCGCCCTTGCCGACGAGCTTTTCGGCGCCCTTGGTATCGAGGATGACCCGTGAATCGAGCTGCGAGGAAACCTGGAAGGCGATGCGGCAGGGGATGTTCGCCTTGATGATGCCCGTCACCACATCCGCACGCGGCGTCTGGGTTGCGATGATCAGGTGAATGCCGGCCGCACGTGCCTTCTGAGCGATGCGGGCGATGCACATTTCCACATCGGCCGGGGCCGTCTGCATGAGGTCGGCAAGCTCATCGATGAGAACGACGATGTAAGGATAGCGGTCCGGGATCTTGTCCTCCTCGATCGGGAGCTCGTCCTCCTCAGCTTCCGGACCAAGTTCCCCGGACTCAAGGGCCGCTGCGATGGAGTCGATCGCGTCCATGTCCACCTCCTCGTCGGCGTTCCATGGCGGCGCGTCGTCTTTTTCCGCTTCCGGCACGGCGGCTTTCTCCGGGCGGACGCGGTGGTTGAAGGCATCGAAGTTCCGCACGCCGGTCTTCGCGAAGACGCGATATCGCTTCTCCATTTCATTCACCACCCACTTCAGCGCGGCGACGACCTTCTTCGGATCGGTGACGACCGGGACCACGAGGTGCGGCAGCTTGTTGTACATCTGCATTTCGACCACCTTCGGGTCCACCATGATGAAGCGCAGTTCATCCGGGCCGAACTTGAAGAGCATCGAGGCGATGATCGAGTTGATGCAGACTGATTTGCCGGAGCCCGTCGCACCGGCCACCAGCAAGTGGGGCATGGCGGCGAGGTCGCCGATGACCGTCTTGCCATAGACATCCTTGCCGAGCGCGAGCGGGATCTTCTTCTTCGCCGAGCGGAACTCGGGATCCTGGAGCAGCTCACGCAGCGGCACCGAAACCTTCTGCGAATTCGCCAGCTCGATGCCCACCGTGTCCTTGCCGGGAATCGGGGCGAGAATGTTGATCCGCTCCGCACAGGTCGCACGGGCGATGTCCGCCTCAAGCTGGGAGATCCTCGACACACGCAGACCGGTGGAAGGATAGATTTCGTAGCGGGTGATCGTCGGCCCCCGGGTGATGTCGCCCGGCGTCACCTCGATGCCGAAGGCACGCAGTGTTTCGATGATCGTCCGTTGCGTGGCGAGCAGTTCGTCGCGATTCGCTTCGGGAGCCTCCGCTTCTTCCACCGCATCAAGCAGATCGAAGCCGGGAAGCTCGTAATCCTCGAATCCAGCCACGGAGAGTGAGAGATGGCTCGGTGCTTTCCGTTCGAAAGGCTTGTCGCCGGGCTTCGGCGCTTCGATGCGGCGTTGGGAAGCATCGATGATCTGCGGAGCCGGCGTCTCGCGGAGCGGAAGCTCTTGCTGGGGATTCACCGCAACGGGTTCCGTGGGCTTCGCCGCCTCGCGCTCCTTGCGGCGACGTTCGCGTTCCTTCTCGCGCTCGGTGTTACGCAGCTCGTCCTTTGATTCCTGCAGTGCGGCTTCCTCGCGCCGCTCGCGCATGCGGGCGATCTGGTTGAGGATCAGCTGATGGACGCCCTTGATGAATTTCACCGGCGGTTGGCCGGTGAGAAGGATCAGCGCGACCACATAGGCTGCACCCAGAAAGAGCATCGAGCCGATGCGGCTGAGCAGCGGGAGGAAAAGGTAGTTTCCCAGCAGGTGACCGATCACACCGCCTGCATGGCGGGAGATGTCGATGCGCTCGCCACCATGCCATGCATGCATGAAGGCGGCCCCGCTGAGGGTCAGGACGATGAAACCGATCATCGTCCTCGGCCAGAGGCGGCCGTCGAATACCAGCTTCACGACGCCGAACCAGATCAACGCCACGGGCACGATATAGCCCGCCGCTCCGAAGAGTGAGACCTGGATAAAACCGAGCGCGACGCCGAGGCCGCCGATCAGGTTGTGGTTGTTCTTCCCGAAGATCTCCGCCCAGTTCTCCCAGTCCGACGGAAGATCGTCGGTGGTGAAGGAGACGACCGAGAGAAACGCGAGGAGCCCGGCGCAAATCAGGATGATCCCGATGACCTCATTGGACCATCGGGGGGCTTCGCTCACTTCGCCCCGTTTGCGGTTGTCACTCTTTGCCATGCCGTTTTTCCCCCGGCCAGCATCCCCTCCAAGAGCCCCACGGGCAAGATCGATTTCGGAAGGTGTAAAATACGGAAATCCTTACCAAATGGGGATTTCCTCCGATTGTTGACCAGTGTGCCTCATCTCGCGCTTTGCGTCGTCGAAATCCGGCGGCATGTTGCGCCCGCCGTGGAACCTATCGTTTTCGAGCCCCTCTACATGCAGCGCGTCTGGGGCGGACGCGAATTGGAGCGCCAATATGGCCGGACCTTGCCAGATGCGGCTCCCTACGGGGAGTCATGGGAGGTGGTGGACCGGGAGAAGGAGCAATCGGTGGTGCAGGGCGGAAAGTTCGACGGGAAGTCGCTTCACGAGCTCTGGACCCGGCACCGGGAAGAGGTGTTCGGAAACGGCCTGCCGGACAGCGACCGCTTTCCGCTTCTCATCAAGGTGCTGGATGCCCGCGACGACCTCTCCATCCAAGTGCATCCGCCAAGCCATCTCGCGGACGATCTGGGTGGCGAGCCGAAGACCGAGATGTGGTACATCGCGGACGCGGACCCGGGTGCGAAGCTTTACGTGGGCCTAAAGGAGGGAGTTAGCCGGGAAGACTTCGAGGCGGCGATTGCCGCCGGCACCGTAAAGGAGAGCGTCCATCCGATCGAAGCGAAAGCTGGCGAATCGATCTTCATCCCCTCCGGTCGCCTTCACGCGATTGGCTCCGGCTTCCTGATCCACGAGATCCAGCAGAACAGCGACACCACCTACCGGGTCTTTGATTGGAACCGCATGGGGCTGGATGGAAAGCCGCGCGAACTCCACGTGGACGAGTCGCTTGCCAGCATCGATTTCGAGGACTTCGAGCCGGGGATGGACACGCCGAAGGGCACGGTCATCGCCGAGTGCGAATACTTCCGGGTGGAGAAACTGGAGCTCGCGGATGGTGAGGCTACGGGCAACCGGAATGACGAGGGTTTCTCGATTTTCTCGGTGGCGGAAGGTGCCGTGCAGTGTGGCTCCAAGCGTTTCGGGAAAGGGGATTTCTTCCTCCTGCCGAAAGGGGATGGGAGCATCACCGCGCTGGAAGGATCGGTGTTGCTGCGAACGACGCTTTCATAAGGCAGCGGGTCAGTCTTGGGTCAGATACCAGCCGATGGACTTGCCCCGCTTGTCGTAGAAGATGCGGTGGTGGTAGACCACTGGAGCTAGGAAGAGGGCAACGCCCCCGAAGGTGTAACGGTCCACTTTCTCCACCCGGTGGTTTCCGGCTTCTTCCTCAAGGCTTTGCCATGAAGGGGAATGCCACCCCTGCGGAGGACGCTGCGCCGTCTGCTTGCCGAAGGAGGAATGGCCGTGCTTGGCTTTGATTCCTGCCGAGATCTCCTCCGAGGTTTGTCCATCACGGTAGAGCTTTTGCAGCTCCGGATAGGTCGCGCGTTGCTCGGCCTTTGACGCGGCGTATTCCGCCGACGTCATGGGAGCGCAGGACGCGACGGCGAAGACCGCCAGCAGGGCAAGGAGCAGCTTTTTCATGCCAAGTTGAGTTGTCTCGCCGCTTGCAGCGTATTCTTGATCAGCAGCGCGATGGTCATGGGTCCGACACCACCGGGAACCGGTGTGATGGCAGAGCACTTCGGAGCCACTTCATCATAGGCGACATCGCCGACCAAGCGATAGCCCTTCTTGGAGGATGAATCATCAATGCGGTTGATCCCCACATCGATCACCACGGCACCTTCCTTCACCCAATCCGCTTTCACCATTTCAGGACGGCCGACGGCAGCGATGATGATGTCGGCGCGGCGGCAGATAGCGGGCAGATCCTTGCTACGCGAGTGGGCGACCGTGACCGTGGCATCCGAGCCCTTCGCCATCAGCAAGAGGGCCATGGGCTTTCCTACGATCATGCTGCGGCCGATGACCACCGCTTCTGCGCCCGCAGTCTTTACACCGGCGGCAGCGAGCAAGCGCATGCAGCCAGCGGGGGTGCAGGGAACAAATCCGCTAGGATCTTCCAGCACGAGTTTGGCGACGTTTTCCGGATGAAATCCGTCCACGTCCTTGCGCGGATCGAGAGCGCGGATCACCGCTTCTTCGTCGATGTGCTTCGGCGGCGGGCTTTGCACCAGGATGCCGTGGATGGCGGGATCGGCATTCAGCTCGCGAACGACGGCGAGCAATTCGTCTTGGGTGGTCGTGGCAGGAAGAACGATCTTCTTTGAGTGCAGGCCGAGATCGCCGCAGGTACGGACCTTCGAGCCGACATACACGTGCGAGGCCGGATCATCGCCGACCAGCACCACGGCGAGGCCGGGAGTGATTCCCTTGGCTTTCAGCTCCGCCACCTCGGCGCGGCATTCTTCGAGCACGGAGGCGGCGACCGCCTTGCCATCAATTACGGAAGTCATCGTAGATCGTCGGAAATGGTTTCACCAGTGCCGCGGAGCATGAGTTCCTCGATGCGGCGGCGCCACGTTTCGAAGTCATCTTCGGAAAGGCGCTCGGGGACGGCAAGCGCCTCGTCGAAAATGACGCGGACCTTGCTACAGGGCTTGGGAATGGCGAATCGGTCCCAGGTCTTCAGGTGCCAGCAGGAAGGATATTCGACGTGGATCGGGATAATCGGCGCGCCGCTGGTTTCCGCGAGCTTCACCAGACCCGGCTGGATCACATGACGCGGACCGCGGGGCCCATCGGGCGTGATGCAGGCGTCGATGTTCTCGCGGAGCGCCTTGCGCATCCCGACCAATGCGGCCACGCCGCGGCGCGAGGAGGAACCGCGCACCGAACCGATCCCGAAAACACCGACCGCCCGGGCCAGCGTCGCGCCATCGTGACTCGCGCTGGTGAGCACCACGGCGCGGCGGTGCTTGCCGCAGGCCATTTTCCAAGCGGCGGGCACGGTGAAGATACGGTTGTGCCAGAGGCAGTAAATCACCGGGCCGGAAATGCCCCCGGGCTTCGTGAGCCCGCATTTGTCCACGATCTCGAAGCGGAGGGTGGCGCAGTAGGCCTGCATGATGCGGCCCGCCAGCTTGCCGAGAAAGGTCGACTTTCCGCTCTCGCGGATCTCGCTGCGATTCCCGGCCATTACAGGAAACCTCCCGCGTGGAGCGTTTCGACCAAATACTGCTGCCGGGCCAGCAGGCTCTCGTAAAATTCGTGCCGCTCCGGATCGGGATCGCGCCGCGTGGAATCGTCCACGGTCACGATGTAGCCCGCGATTTCATCAAAGCCCAGTGACTCGCCATTGAGGCGGAAATAGACGACGGCCGCCTGCATCGCCGCGCCAAGCAAGGATCCGCCGGTTCCGGCGACCGCCACCACCGGCACGCCGAAGACGTCCGCGAGAAGTTGTTGGAAAGCCGGTCCGGCATCGCGTGCGACGCGGACCCCCTCGGGTTCGAAGCCGAGATCCCGCAGGCGGCTGAAGCCGTAGCCGAATCCGAGGGCAAGTCCCTCCGCCGACGCACGGGCAAGATTTCCCGGGGTGAAATTATCGAGCGTGATGCCGTGGAGAACGCCATTGGCATCAGGCAGACGGGGCGTCGCTTCGCCGCGGAGATAGGGAAGGAAAAGCAAGCCATTCGCACCCGCCGAGGTGGTTGCCAAGGCCTGCTCGAATTGTCCGTTCGACCAGCCGTAGTGGCGGCGCACCAGTTCGAGGGCCGCCACCGCATTCGACATCCCCAGCCGGGTTAGCCAGCTGCCGGATGAATCGCACAGCGTGGCGGCCTCCCCGCGGAAATCCACCACGGCCCTGTCGGAAATCGCGGCAAGCGAGCCGTCGGCGGAAAGATCTGCGACCACCGAGCCATCAGCGGCGGCTCCTCCCGCCAGCGCGGCAAGCGCAGCGGCCCCGGACCCCGGCGCGACGATCACCCCCTCCGGCAGGCCCCAAGCACGGCACAGGGCCGATCTGAGCTGCCCGCGAGGCTGGAGCGGCGAAATGCCCGGCGGCATCATGTCGTAGAGACGACCGTCCACGAACTCCAGCAGCTCCGCGCTCCAGCGGCGCTGCGGGACATTGAAAAGGCCGGTTGTTGCGGCGGACCCTGCTTCGATGCCGAGTTCGCCGGTCAGCCAATAGCCGATGAAATCCTGCGGCGTCATCAGTCGCGCAGTGCGTTGGAAATGATAGGGTTCGTGCTGTTTCAACCACAGCGCCTGCGCGGCAAGCGAGCCGGCTTCCACCGGATTTCCCGCCAGTTCGATGAGGCCCGGCGCCCCGCCGAAGGCCCGGCCGATTTCCTCGGCTTGGCGCTGGGCAGAGCGGTCGATCCCCAATTTCGCGGGTCGGATGATCCGGTTGCCCTCGTCCAGCACCACCATCCCGCCGCTCGGTGAGGTCACCCCGATGCCTGAAACCCCGCCGCGGCCGTCGCCGAGTGCTTCCAGGCACTGGCGCATCGCTTGGTCCGCCGCGGCGATCCATGAGGCGGGATCTTGCTCCCGGTAGCCTTCGGGGAGGCCCTCGACCCACGCATGGGCGGCCACCGCCTCGGCCGCGACGGTGGCGGCTTCGAGATCCAGCGCCACCACGCGGGTTGCCGCATGGCCGATTTCGATTCCCAGGAAGTGCATGCACACGGACGGCGGGGCTTTGTCCCATGAGCCCCGTCGCGGTGCCCTAGACTTCTCCGGCTAACTGCTTCTTGGCAAGAACGGGAAACGCGGAATTGCCGAATGCCGAATTCCCGGAATGTCACGTCATTCGGCATTGCCCTCGGGCCGTCCTGTCGCATCGTCCCGACGTGAGCGATTTCGAAGAGAAAGTCCGCGAGGCCCTCGCCTCGCCGCAGAACCAAGGGGAAATCGCCGATGCTGATGCGGTCGGCACGGTGGGTTCGCCGGATTGCGGCGACATGCTCCGGATGTGGCTGAAGTTCACGGAAAAGGACGGCAAGCGGGTGATCGACCGCGCTTCCTTCCAGTCCTTCGGCTGCCAAACGGCGATCGCCGTGGCCTCGATGGCGACCGAACTCCTCAAAGGGAAGACCGCCGAGGAAGCCCGCGAGCTTTCCGCGAATGAACTCACCGGTGACCTCGGCCCGCTTCCGCCGATGAAGATTCACTGCGGGCAACTCGTCGAAGGCGCGCTCAAAAACGCGCTGGATCAGACACCGGCTGACGTCTCCGCGGCACCCGTCGGGACGACCTTATCGGAAACGATGAAGCAGCCCGCCGGCAAAATCCGGATCGTGCCGGTGGAGTGATGGGCTCCGGGGTGCTCCGCACCACAAAAAAGAAGGCGGTCTACTGACCGCCTTCTTGAAAACCCCTATCAGCCATCAATCTCCTCACTTCGCCTTCAGCACGGCGTTTGCCGCGCCATCCGGGGTATTGCCGAAGATCTTGTTGTTCTTGTAGCTCTGAATCACGCCGGGAGCGACGCGATAGAGGCCTTCAGCGGTGTTGTAAGCGACGATGGATTCATTGAGCGTAGCCTGGGCGCGGGGGTTCACCACAAGGCCACGGTTGCACCCTTCGATCCGGGAGCTGTCGAGGAGCAGGGCGCTCGCGGCGGTCGCGCCGGGAGTGAGGGAGATGCCGTCGCCGCTGCATTCCTGGATGAACGTATCACGCACGAAGATCTGCGTGCCGGTGGCGGCAGAAGTGGTTTCCTCGATACCCTTGGCGAAGCCCTTGATCCGGCAGTTCTCCACATAGACCGCCCCGGCATTCAGGATGCGGATCCCTGCGAGGCCTGTGCCGAGTCCCTCGATCTGTAGGTTGCGCAAGATCACCACATCGGTGGCCGCCGCGTTGATGACGATTGCATTTGTGCCCGAGACGAGCACGCCTGCTTCCTCGCCGCCGGCATCGATCGTGATGGACTTCGTGATCGTGACGCCGCCGAAGCCGCCGGGATCCAGCACGTTGATCACGCCATTCGCTGCGGTCTTGGAAATGGCACCCGCGAAAGTCTTGCCAGGAGCAGTCCGGCTGCAGGGGTTCGCGTCGTCGCCGACCCCCGACACCCAGGTGCGGGTGGCTTGGGCGGAGGCGATGTGGGAGAGGGCGAGAAAGCCGAATGTGGCCAGCAAGGAGGGAAGCTTCATGGCGGCGGAAGCGTGTTAGCCCTTGGGAAAACAGCAAGTTATTAGGGATCCTCAAATTCTTACTTGTCGAGTGAAGCGGATTTCAGGAGCGGCTGGAATGGATCGTTTCTTTCTCGCCCTCGCAGGATCCGGCCGCTTTCTTGCGTAGGCATCTGAATTCACCCTGCCGACCGTGCTCGAACTCCAGGACGTAAGTTTCACCATCCAGAAAGACGGCGAGGCCGTGAACCTTGTCGATCTGGTCAATATCAAGGTCCCGCGCGGGCATTTCATGGCGATCGTCGGCCCTTCCGGTTGTGGCAAGACGACGCTGCTGAAGGTGATTGCCGGCTTGAATCCCGAGTCGGCCGGCGGCCTCTTTTGGGAGGGGCGGAATCTTTCCATCGAGGGAGATCTGGAGGCCTCCGACATCGGCTACGTTCCCCAGTTCTCGATCGCCTACGATCCGCTTACTGTCGATGAGTCCGTGGAAGCCGCTACCCGCCTGCGGGTGAAAGTCCGCAACATGGAAGAACTGGACCAGCGGATCGACCGTGTCCTTGAGGAAACCGGCCTCGCCGCCATTGCGGACCGGCAGGTGAAGGTGCTCTCCGGCGGCCAGAAGCGTCGCCTCGGCTTGGCGATGGAGCTGGTATCGGATCCCAAGCTTCTCCTTTGCGATGAAGTGACCAGCGGGCTCGACCCGCGCTCGGAGCGTGAGATCGTTCGCCTGCTCCATGATTTGTCCCGGAAAGAAGGCCGGATCGTCCTTTCGGTGACGCACTCGCTGGCTCATTTGGAGCTCTATGATTCCATCCTCGTGCTTCACGAGGGCCGCGTTGCCTTCCACGGTCCACCGGATCAGGTGACCCACTATTTCTCCGTTCACGACACGGAGGAAGTTTACCCGAAGCTCGCCACCCAGACCTCGGAGCGTTGGCAGAGCTCGTGGATGAAGCATCGCGAGCCCTACTACACGAAGCTGGAGCGAAACCGCCTGCGGCTGGTGGATGCCGGCGGGCTGGAGCTTCCGCGGAAGGTGGAGGAGCCGTCTCCCGACGCGACCGGACCGGTGGCAACCAAACCTGAGTCCGAAAAAGTGCGGACTCCGGGATTCTTCACCCAATTCACGACGCTGCTCTCTCGGCGTTGGCGGATCTTCTTCCGGGACCGCGCGCAGGTATTCCTGCAGCTCGCGATTCTCCTCTGTTTCCCCGTGCTCGTGACGCTCTTCTCCGAGAACGCGAAGGGGCAGATCGCGAACCTTTCCGATACCCGGCAGGGAAATATCATCGAGGAGATCCAGGAACAGCAGACCGTGAAGCGGGACCAAGTCCGCGTCGGATCGGCCATCTCGGGGATCATCATGTTCCAGGTGATTCTCCTTTGCCTCATGGCTTCAAACAACTCCGCCCGCGAAATCGCCGGAGAGCGCCAGATCTTTGAAAAGGAGAAGTTTGGCGGCTTGAGGCCCACCGCCTACTTGGCCAGCAAGATCACTTTCCTTGCCTGTCTCGTGCTCGCGCAGTCGCTATGGATGGGTGTTTTCGTCAATATGTTCGCGCCCTTCCGCGGCGGAAGCGGGGGATTTGAGAGCCACCTCATTTTCCTCCTGCTGGTGAATGGAGCGATGACCGCGATCTGCCTGGGTATTTCCGCGTTGATGCGGACCGCCGAGCAGGCCTCGCTGCTTTCGATCTACCTGGTTGGCTTCCAGTTGCCCTTGTCGGGTGCGGTGCTGGCGCTCCCTGGCGCGATCGAGGGCTTCACCCGGCCCTTCATTTCGGCCTACTGGGCATGGTCCGGCAGCGTGAACGCCCTCGAACCGAAGGTTCTGGATGCGGTAAAGACGGTGATCGATACCTCGCTTTCCGCCGGGCAGGCCTGCACTTACACACTCGCCTTCCACATCGGCGCGGGTCTCATTGCTGCTTGGATCGGAACCCGGCGCCATCAATGGGACTAGCCGGGCATGATCATCGTCCGGTTTGCCGGATGCTGTCTGAATTAACTGATGGGGACATGCGTCTTCACCCCGATGCCCCGCCAAGAAAAAGGCGTGAATCCACCTGAAATTCGTGGAAACTTGCACCCGTGGCGGACGTTAATGCCCCGATCCGCTTATAACTCTTAAAAACCTCATGGCTCGTCGCGCCAGTTCTGGAATCAACCCCGGCATCCTCATCGGGATCGCCGCCTTCGCCGCCGCCGCATTTTTCGGCGGGAAAGCCCTGCTCGGAAAAAAGGCGGATTCGTTTGCCGATACTTCGAAGATCAGCATGGATGACATGCTCGAAAACGGAAACTCGCTGCGTGGCAATGAATATGTGATCGAAGGCGTGGTGGACGAGAAACTGCGCTGGATCCCGGAGCAGGGACAGGTCGTAAGCCTGAAGGTGAAGACCTCCGGCGGCGAGGAGTTCGTCGGCGTGGAAATCCCACCGGAGTTTTCGAAAGTGAACATCGAGCGCGAGCAGCGCTATTCGATCAAAGTCAAATTCCGCCAGGGAGGCATCCCCGTCGCAACCGGCATCAACCGTCTCTGAGTACTGCCATGAGATCCTACATCTCCCTCGCCGCCCTTCTGGCCACCGCGACGCTCTGCCCGGCGCAGGTGCTTCATCCCGATGTGAAAGACCGTGCGACCGACTCGCCCGGAAAAACCACCGGAGGCGGCACCTCGGACAACACCACCACGTCGTCGTCCCAGCAGCAGCAAAAGCAGAACTCGTCCCCGATGGGGAATGAGCTGCCCTTCTTTGATCCCTCCGCGGAGACCATTTCCTGGAATGGCCATACGTGGGCCGGCACGGACAACCGCCTGCTTGCCGCACGCTTCGAGCGCTACCTGAATGAGCCCGAAGAAAGTACCGGTGCCGCGAAGGAGTACCGGGACACCATCGGCCAGATCTTGGAGAAGGTCTCGCCTCACCACCCCGGCGGCCCTGATTTCGCGGCGGGTGTAAAGCTTCTGCCGAGGGCTTCGTCTTTCCCTGCCGACGCGAAACTCTGCGACTCGCTTTCGCAGGCGATCTACACCGCCGTGCTCGCGAAGAAGGATGTGGCTGCCACCCGCGCGCTCAATGTCGCGATGGAGGAGGAGAAGCAACGTGTGATCCGCAATGCCGACATTACCGCCCAGGGAACCCGGACCGGCCAGCGCAGCTCGCTTGGCGGTGGTGGGGGGGGCGGGAATAACAACAACGGCAACAATCAGAACGGGAACAACAACCAGAATAACAATCAGAACAACAACAACGGCGGAAACCAGGGCGGCGGTTCGGGTGGCACAGCCGGTGAAGGCACCGGATCCTCTTCTCTCGCTTATCAGGAAAGCGTCCGCCGCATCACGGAGATCGATGGCATGAAGAAGGAGAATCTCTCGAAAGGAGAGATCCAGATCTTCCAGGCCAAGGTCCAGTATCAGGCGCTCATGATGCAGTTCTTCGTGCAGCGGCGCTTCGAGCACGTGGTGATGGCATCCCGCTTCTACAACCAGATTTTCAAGGACGGCGATAGCAAGCTGCACATCGACAAGAAGTCGGACATGTCGAAGCTCTTCAGCGAGAGCCTTGGCACCAGCCCCACGGTGTCCGCACTGGATTCGCTCGCGAGCGAAGCGATCCGCGATGTCGATCAGGGTGTGGAAGCTTTCAAGTTCCTTGTCGAAAAGAAGGAGTTCCAGAGTGCCGCGAAACGCCTCAGCGAAGCCTACGTCGCCGGTGAGTTCATGCCGTCCATCCGCACCTTGCCGCGCGATGACAAGCGGAAGGTTCTCGAGTTCGTGCGCGAGTCTTACAAGCTCATCGCCGCGCTTGATGCGAAGGACTACACGACCGCGAAGGAACTGACCGCGAAATTGAAGGCATCCGCAGGTGACTTCGATGCCACCAAGCCGGAAGCAGCCATCGCGACCTACACGCGCGTGAGCGACATGCACATCATGTCCGCGAAGAACCACGTCGCCGGAGGTGAGGTGGACAAGGCGAAAGAGGAAATCCAGAAGGCCATGGAAGTATGGCCGCAGAATCCGAAGCTTGCCGAGTTCGATCGCTTGGTCGAAGCGGGCGGCACGATGGTCGTAGCGAAGAACGATTTCGACCGTCTTCTCAGCGAGGGGAACTACCGCGAGATCTTCCGCCGCCAGTATGAGCTTGCTCCGTCGATCTCCGGGGATGCCGGTCGCGAGGAAGCCTTCAAGCAGATCATCACGAACCTGACCCGTATCGAGGCTGCCATTGGCAAGGCCACGGAGTTCAGCAAGATGGATCAGTCCTATGCCGCATGGGAACAGTTGGCCGAGATCCGCAAGGAATTCCCGGACGATCCGAAGCTCGGCAGCGAGATTGAAAAGCTCTCCGGAAAGGTCGCCACCTTTACCCTCGCCCTCGACAAGGCCCGCGGCTTCGAAGAGCGGAAGGACAAGCAGGTCGGCTCCGCGCTCTCATGGTATCTGAAGGCGCGTTCCATCTATCCGCGCAGCGAAATGGCGGAAGCAGGGATCCAGCGGATGCTTGACGAGATCCTCCCCGACAAGTCGAAGGCTTCCGCGTCCGCGAAGGAACGGGACGAGTGACCTGGGTTTCCGGCCCATTCTGGAGAGCGGGTTTGTAACCCGCTTGAATGGTTCCCGTTAGTCGTCCGCACTCGGGGCTTGTTCAGCACGTCCGCCATCAAGAACCGTCCCAGCGGCTTACAAAGCCGATCTCTCTATTCACCCCGGAAACCGGTAACCTATCCCCCTCACCGTCGCGATGATCGACGGCTGGGAAGGATCCGCTTCCACCTTCTTACGCAACATCAACACGTGTTGATCGAGCGTCCTGGAGTCGGGAAAATATTCCAATCCCCAGCACACGTCTAGAAACGTATCGCGGCTCACCGGCTTGCCCGTGTTCTGGTGCAGCAGTTCCAGCATCGCGACTTCACGCCGGGTAAGCTCGATCTCTCTTCCACCACGCTCGGCGATCAGGGCTTCCGGATGCACGGTGAGATCACCCATGCGGAAACCCGATCCACTGCGATGGGGTGGATGAGCCCTGCGCAGTGCCGCCCGGATGCGTGCAATCACCTCGGCCCGCGTGAAAGGCTTCCGGATGAAATCGTCCGCTCCGAGATTCAATCCCACCACCACGTCCACTTCCTCGTTCTTTGCCGAAAGGAACAGGATCGGCACGGTGGAATCCTTGGCACGCACCTGGCGGCAGACCTCGAAGCCATCGATCTCCGGCATCATGATATCCAGACAGAGCAATTCCGGACGATGAAGGAACCAAAGCTCCAAGGCCTGCCGTCCATCCTCCGCGGCCAAGGTCTTGAAGCCCTCGTCCTCGAAGCACGCGGTCAAGGCTTCGCGGGTGAGGGGATCATCTTCGGCAAGCAGGATGGTCATGCGACGGAAGGATGGCCGTTGGAGATTATGGAGAGCGCTGCGGGTGCCGGGAGATCAAGCTCGAAGCGGGTGCCGGTTTGGGTGGGAACCAGTACCAGATCCCCGTCCATGCGCCGGGCGAGATCGCGCGCGATGGCAAGGCCGAGGCCGGTGCCGCTGGCTCCTTCGCTTACCGTGCGATGAACCCGTTCGAAGGCCTCGAAAACCTTCTCGCGTTGGTGGGATGGAATTCCCGGGCCACGATCGGTCACGCGCAGGTAGAGGCGTCCGTTCATCATGGTCGTTTCCAGCCCTAGCCAGCCGCCGGCACTCGCATATTTCTCCACGTTGGAAATCAAATTGCCGGTGATCTGCGCCAGGGCATCGGGATCAAGCCGGGTTCTCTCCCCGGCTCCGCGTTGCCATTCCACCTGCACCTTGCGGCGTTCGAGCGATGGCTGGAATTGGGCAAGAACGTTCGCCACCACTTCGTCCGGAATACAGATCGCCGATCTCAAGTCCAAGAGTTTCCGCTCGCGGCGGGAAAAGGTGAGGACGTTCGAAACAAGCCGTCCGAGCCGCTGCACCTCTTCGTTTACCAGCAAAAGGCGGCGGCTTGATTCCACAGGACGTTCTTCGATCGCGCGCTGGGCGAGATCGAGATTGAGCAGGATGTTGGTGAGAGGCGTGCCGAGTTCGTGCGAGACACGGTTGACAAAGGACACCCGCTCCTCCGCGAGATGTAGCGCGCGCCGTTGCTGGCCTTGAAGGACCAGGCCCGTGAGCAGCAGCACGAAAGCGATGCAAGCGGCGGATGCCAGCACTGCGGGATCGTGCCTGTTTCCCACCTTGAGCTTGTCCCAGGCAAGGACCTGCCATTCGCCCAGACTCGTCCGATGAGGCAGAGCCATTGCCGCGGGGCCGGCTTGTGTTTCCGCCGGTGGTTTTACCCACACGCTCCTGCCGGGTCCTTCGATCGATACCAGCTCCCCCGCCTCGCGCAGCGGTGAGAAAGGCGCTTCCATCCATTTCGCGAAGTGCGCTTCGAGGCATCCATTCAACTCCCTCTGATCGATGACGAAGACCACCACATGGGAAGGCGCAACCCGCTGCCAGTGCGCGCGATGGCTTTCGTCCGGCCCTGCCAGCCAGCCGCTGGCCACGGCCTCACCCGCTAGAAGTTCCTTGGGAAGGATCACGGCATTGCGGGGTGCCAGTCTTCCGGTTTCTCCCTCGACCATCACGGCAGGAATTTTGGCCGCCTCTCCGACCGGCGGCTTCCGTCCCTCGATCGAGGGTTCTCTGCCCTCTGGTCCGAAGATATCGCAAGTGCGGATGCCCACGATGTTTTCGCAACGCTTCGCGATGTCCTTGCGCTCCAGCCAGGCGGTTTGCCGCGCGATCTCTCCCAGATGAGACAGATACAGCTCCTCCAGCCGGTCCAGCTCGCCGCGCATGGTGGCCGTGAAATCGAACAAGCGGTCCCTGTCGGCAGGAATCCGCTCTTCGGTCGTGCGTCGCGCGATCCGCTCGCCGCCCCAGAGCACCAGGGCGGCGACGGCAAGCATTGGCACCAGAGTGATCCAGACGGCCCGCATCATGGCTTGATGACATCCGCCGTCACGAAAGCAAACCAGATCCGTTTGGTGGGTTCCTTGTCCACCTTTGAAACCGGCGGTCTGCTGGGTGTGCCCAAAAGGATCGGCTGTCCCGCCCGCGCGGTCAATGACGTGTTGATCCGCTGGGTTTCAAATTCGGGTATCTCGGCCATTGAGCTTCCCTGGCCCCATTTCGAACGATCCGTCATCGTGACGAACTCGGGCGCGATGCGCAGGTCCACGATGACATTGTTTATCGCGAGCGTCGGCTCGATCTCCAAGTTGAACCCCGTGTTGCGCGTCTCGAAGCCGACGGGCAATGCGGGAGCAGGGGAGTCCACAGGCGTCGGCTGAGCGGCTGCCGGAGCAGGTTTCGCGTTGCCTTGGGTTTCGGCTTTTGGTGCCTGAGGGACTTCTTCCGGCTTGTAGCGGTGATCATATGCCGTCGGATAGGTCTGCTCGGAGATACTCTCCAACATCGCCTTCTCCCCGGAGCGCGCCCGGAGGATGGAGAAGTATTCCTGCTCGGCCGTTCCCTTGGCCACGCGGGCTACGATCTCTTCGTAAAGTTTGGAGTCCGTAGCCGCGGTGCGACGCAGCTTGGCGGCGTCCTCAAGGGGGAGGGAAAACACTTCGTAGCAGATCGAGACGAACCGCGGCGCGTTGTCCTCTTTGGCTTGGACGGTCCCCGGTTCGCGAACGAAGGGGTCAGGGGGAGGGGCTTGAGCCACATTCTGCTGCGCCATCAAGGGCGCGAGAGTCAAAAGGGCGGCCGACAAATAGTGGAGGTGAATCTTCATAGCCCCGCCAGCATGCCATCACGATCGATGCTGCCGGGTCAAATCGATGTCAAAAACGCGGGCCCACGTTTTTCCTGCGGTGCCGCTGCAGTGGTGCGTAATTCCGGCTTCAGCCGGACGAAGCTACCGGTAACGCCCCGCTGAGGCCTGGTCCGCCGCGTCGCCGCCGCCTTGGACATCCACCGGCGAGTCCTTAACGGCATTGGACTTCAGGCCGCCCGAAATGCCGGGACATACGCCATCTCTAGTAGATCGGGAATGCGCGCTCCACCGTCGCAACTCAATCCGCGCTCAGGTACTTCAGATCCTTGAAGTTCACCGCGCGGACTTTCGAGTTCTCGTCATCGTACAAAATCACCACGTAGTTGCCTTCGCTGCCGATCGGGATGGCGTCGATGTCTCCCTGCTTCGTCCGCAAGGGGGCGTAGCCTTCGGGATAGTTCAAGGGAGCTTGGGACGTCGCAAGGCGCTTCACGAAGACCTTGGTCCAATCGCCATTCGGCTCCTTGAGTTCGACCTGGAGCTCGGGCTGGCTGGAAACGGAAACGAAGGTGGCGCTGCGGCCCTTCTCCACTTCCTTCTGCTTCAGGCGCAGGATCCGCAGCGCCCAGTAGGCGGGTTTCTCGTCGCTGGCCGGAATGCGCTCGGCGAAGGGAACGAGGATGGTGGTCTCACCATGCACCACGTTCACCTTCGTGGAGCCATCCTCGGTGCCTTCTCTCTTCAGCTTGATTTCATGGCTGCCGGGCGGAAGCCCGATGCCGCCGGTCACGTCGCCGAGCGAGTAGCCATCCGGGTTCACGTTCCGGCCATCCACGATGAGCTGCAGCTGGCCCGTGCCGGGAGAGACGGCATTCACCAGACGTACGAATCCGGCTTTCTTGACCTCGTTCTGGGCGGTCGCGGTGGCGAGACCGAGTGCGGAAAAGAAGCAGACGGTGAGGGCCCGCAGCCACGGGCTAAAAGTCGTTTTCATGGGTAACACGGGGGCGATAGCTTGCAGCATCGATCTCGCCGTCTTCGGTGCGTTCGCCCGGATCGGCGAAGACGGTGAAGGATTTCTTGCTCTCCGCGAGCACTTCGGGCTCGTCGTCCGAGTCTTTCTCCTGCGGCACGATTGCTTGGCCGATCACCCAGATGCGGAAGTTCCGCGAGCGGGTGGTGGAGGCGTCATAAACCCGCGCGAAGACTTCTTCCGCGGCGGAGTCACTCCACTCCAGGCGGGCATTCTGGGAATACATCTCGCGGTTGCCGAAGACCGGCTTGTCATCCTCCTCGCGGTCATTGTCATCCTCTTCGCGGGCATTCGCGATCTGAGCCGCGCTGGCAAAGGGACGGGACCCGATCAAAGCATCGGCGATGCGGTCGGCGATCAGCGTCCGGGTCGGTGCGCCGATCTTGAGCTTGGACACCGGCTTCGCCAGGAGATTGGAAGTCTGGTGATTGTTGGAGGTCGTTTGGCCGAGCTCGGGATCCTGCTTCAGGATCCCTGCGGCCAAGGCGCGCAGGGTGTCCTTGTCGGCCGTGTTGAGGTTCACGTTGCCGGCCATCGTGACCAGCTCTCCTTCGCGGAGGTCCCTATCCTCGGAGGTCGAGTCGCCCGCGTGGAAAAGATCGAGCAGATGCGCGGCGCTGAGACCGATGCGGTTCCTAAAACGCGGATGCTCCGCACGTCCGATGCGCAGGGTGTTCCCGCCACCGTTGTCCGCGCTGGACGGAGAGTTCATTTCGACCTCCGGCCATGTCGGGCGCCGCGTTGGAAGATTCGCACCGCTGGCTCCATTGAGCGCCGCGGTATCGGTCCCGCCGCTGCCGGGGGCACCGGAAAGATCGCCGAAGGTCGGCTTCCACATCATCGGGTCATAGGCCCGGCCGAGTTCGGTGGCGCTGAAGAACCTGCCGAGATTGGAGAGCCGCAGCGGAGCCTGCGCCGCCACGGGAGAGGGAAGATTCGTCAGATAACGTGGATCCGTCGGCTCGACGTTCGTGTCGGTGGAAATGCTCCATGAGCCGGTCGCCGAATTGTGGCCCCCGTCCGGCCACTCGGCGGGAAGTACTCGGCCGTAGTGCAATGCCTTGGTGGCGCCGTCACCGTCATAGATCGTCGCGCGACGGACGTTGCGGCGGTTCGGGCTGATGTTCCCGGGATAGGAGTTCTCTCCCAAGGCGACCGTCCGGAAATAGTGGGACATCCGTGGGTCGCCCATGTTGTTCACGAAGCTTCCGTAAGGGCCGTAACTATGTCCGGGGATCGCGGCCTTTCCTGCTGAAGAAGTGGAGGCTAACTTGAACTCCAGCCCGAGTGAATCCCGGACGATCTTGCTGACGCGCTCCACGACGTTTCCGTTCCACGACAGCGAAAGTCCGGCGGCACCCAGCGGCTCGGAAAGCGTTACCTTGTCGCCCACGATGTCCGACATCAAACCTGCACCCAGCTTGTAGTCCACCGAGGCGAATTGGTACATGCGGTACTCGTTCGGGCGAAGATCCACCGTGAGTTCCGGCGACCAGAAGCGACCCTCCCGCTCGATGAGCTGATGGGTGGAACGCGCCGGATCGCGGAGGATGCCCGGATCATCGAAGCGCTTGCCGCCGACCCCCGAGCCGACGCCATTCGGTGCCAGACCGACCTCATAGCTGACCTGTGCTCTGCCATTCACCTGGACATTCGACATGTTCCAAAGCTCGGCGTAGAGGCGCAGCCTCCAGTTGAGGATGCGCGAGCCGTTGTTATTGGTTTGGCCGAGATAACGGATGTGCAGGATGATCTCGCTGCTCAAGGGATAGCCATCCAGCCCGCGATAGCTGCCCAGACTCACCGTCGCGTCGTTGTCCGTATCGGCATAGTCGAAGACGTTTGCCGCGATGGTCTGCAGATAGTCTTCGGGGAAGCCGCCCTTGCGCTCGTCGGCGAATCTCGGGAGCGCGCGGTTCACCCAATTCGCGAACTCGCCAACGGCGGCGCTGCGATTGCGACCGAGAAGCTCATTGAGATTCAGCTTCGGCTTGCCGACGACATCCGCCGATAGGCCGGGCGCGTAGGGAACGACGGCGCGCTCCTGATAAGGCTGGATCACCGGGCTGGCACTCTTTTCCAAGGCAGCGGCCACCGGCTCTTCATAGAGTCCGCTGGTAAGGCGTTTCAGCGGTGCGCCGTAGCCTCCGGCGGCAACGACGGACTCGGGGGACAGCATGACGTGACGGCCGTCGAGGATCTTGCGGGTGAGGCTGCCATTGCCATCCTCGGTGGCCTTGGGATCGAGAACGTGGATGGCAACCTGATTGAGCTTCGGCTTTTCGTCCGTCGGCTTTTCCGGATTGAGGCCGGAAGCGGTCGAGGGCCATTCGTTGCGGAGGTTGGCACTCGCGGCTCCGTCGGTGTTTCCCGCGGTCTTCGCGTCCAGCCTGCCTTGGAGATCCTCCACCCAATAGGCGTAGCGGGCCACCGTCTCGCCCTTCTCGTTCTCCACGGGGATCCATTCGGCGGTCGGTTTGTCGAGCCACGGCGGCCCGGAAATCGCGGCAAACCCCTCCTTCACCTTGCCCGTGCTATCCCTTCCTTCCGGCACTTCGGGAGCGGCGAGGATGTTGTCGCCGTCCGGCAGTTGCTTGGTGCTGTAGAGCGGGATGTAGCGGTAGCGCAAGGTATCGCCGCCGCCCTCGCCGCGGGCGATGTAGAGGTGCTGCGGAATTTCTTGCTCCTTCTCCGGCCGGTTCTTGGCCGGACCGCCGATCACGAGGAAATCGTCGTTCGCCGTTTCCGATCTCAGAACCGCCCGGAAGTCTTCCAAGCCGGCACGGGCTGCCAGCTCGGCCCGTTTCATGTCCGCGAACGAGCGCGAGGTCTTGCGTTCAATGCCGATGATGGCAAGCAGGCCGACCGCGAGGATAAGCATGGCAGCCGCGACGACCATCACGGCCGGCAGCGTGAATCCCCGCGTCCGCGGGCGGATGGGGCGGGGGTTATGCATCGTTTCCAAATCGCTGGATCGCTTCGTAAACTTCAAGATTCGGGTTGTGCCGTACTTCATCCGGCTTCCCGCGCAGGGGACTGGAATTCCAGTCGCTGGCGGTGGTGAGCTTCCCGAGGAGTTCGCGCCGGGCGATCACCAGCCGTAGCCGGATGGCTTCCGGTCCGTCGCTCGGGTTCTCGGTCCATTTCTCCCACTTCCCGTCGTTGCCGCGGATCAGGGGTTCGGCTTCGAAGGAAAGCACGCCGAAGGCCACCGGCTCGTCGGTCTCTTCCTCATCGAAGAGCGAGCTGACATCTCCGGCCTGCAGCGCGGGAAAGACCGTCGCGCTCTCGCGGAAGCCGCGCATCAAGCAGCGCACGGTGGCGTTGCCGACCTTGATATCCTTCAGATAGTAATTCACGACACACAGGTCGCCGCTGCGCCCGTCGCTGGTCTGCGCGTCATCCGGCTGCAGCGAGAAGAAGCCCATCTTTGCCTGCTTCCAGCCTTCACCCTCGGATTCCAGCTTGGTGTCCTTCTGCCACTCCGCCTTCGACAAGTCCCCGGCCATCTGGGTGAGGACGGCGCGGGCCTCGCGCTCCGCGGCGACGCTGCCGGAGCCGTGGTCGTAGCTGTCACCCGCGCGGCTCAGCATGGTGGCGGCGATGAAAAGCAGGATGGAACCGATGGTCATGGTGACCATCAATTCCACGAGCGAAAATCCCCGCTGGTCCCGGTGTGCGAGCGTCATGGCAGCTTCGTGTGGAACTCCATTGCCCGGCGTTTTTTGACAGGGGCTACGGCGGGCTGTTCGACCGCAACCTCCACATTGAGCATCGACGGGAAGCCGCTGCGGCTCTGGTCGAGATGCCCGGAGAGTTTCGCAAGGAAGACGGCGTCCTCGCCTGCCACCTTGGATGCGCCGGAATCGTACGCGCCCGCATTGACGCGGCCGAGCAGCGTGCCGTCGTTCCGGAAGGCGAGGCAGATCACATCGGTGGTCCCGAATTCCTGCCCCTGCTGCATGTCCGGGAGGTGCTCGGAGATTCCCTTCCTCGCCATCTCAAGCTCCTCCATGCAGGTCTCGACAATGACCGGTGCCCGGGTTTCGGCGCGGGAGACGTTCCCGCCTTCCCCGGCGCGGAGCAGTGCGGCCAAGGCGAGGGGGGCGACCACCGCCAGAACGCCGATGGAAACCATGGTTTCCACCAGGGAAACACCACGATCAAATCCACGCTGTGGAAGGGATGACTTCATTCGACGATCCACGGGCGGGCCACGACCCGGCCGATGCGAAGGGAATTGTGGCCGCCACCGGACGCCGCGACGGGCTTGCCGTTCCGATAGGTTCCTGTGCCGATTTTGACGGCGACGGGATCGGACCCGTTTGGCCACAAAAGGCCGCCGCGGGGATTGAAAGCCAGGGCGTGAACGGTCGCCTGATTCTGGCCGTCTTTCCAAGAAAGCTGAACCGGATCCTCGTCCGCGAGATTGCGGAAGTCTTCGACCTTGCCCTCGAAAAACAGCACGCCGTCGGGCATCACGGTCCAGCGCTGGAGCTGCCGTCCTTCAAGGGAACTACCGTCCTCCGGTAGCTCATCCACCTCGAACAAACCGAAGCGGCAACTTTGATCCATGTCTCCGGCCCGGGGCTCGGCCACGGCGAGAATCACGTTCTTGCGATGCGTGATCGCGGCGGTGCGCGCCTGCTCGACCGCAGCGGCAAATTGATCCGTCGCGGTCCGGCGGGCGCTCATGGCGGTCTTCGTCATGGTCGAAAGACCAATCGTCGTCAGTGCTCCGACAAGAATCATCACTACCAGCAGCTCAATGAGGCTGAAGCCTGTCTCGAAGCGAGGGCGGGCGAGGAGGGGACGCTTCACGGAGTGACGCAAATTACGCTCTTTGAGCAATGGCAAGCCGCCATCACGAAGTAAACAGACTAGGCGTCGCTCGCAAAACGCCTGTTCACAAATCCCGGTTTGCGACGATCCTGTCAAATTCACGTCCTTTCCCCCGCTTTCATGTGACGCGTACGTTGCAGGAATCATGCCGCCGGAGATCTTTCTCATCGACGCGATCGGACCGTTTTTTCGCGGGTACGAGCGCCGCCGGATCAATTGGTCGAAGATCCCCTTTGCCCATCTGGCCACCACCGGAGAGGTCCGCGAAATGCAATGGAGCCATATCCGCGAGGATATGCGAAAATTCACCCGCCAGGTGGCGGCAGCCGGATACAATGCGGTAACTCTGGATGATCTGGCGCATCTCGCGCCTCATCCGCTGCACGAAGCCGAGACGGCGGAGCGGATCGCCGCATTCCGGGAGGAGTTCACCACGATCTTCAAAATCGTCCGGGAGGCGGGGTTGCAGATCTATGTCACCTCGGACGTCTTGCCCGTGACCCCGGCCATCGATGCGGCCATTGGCAATCACCGCGAGCGGCTGGAGGAGTTCTACCGGGATCTTGTGGACGATTTCCTCCGCGACTTCCCGCAGGTGACAGGGCTCGTGCTCCGCATCGGCGAGAGCGACGGGGTGGATGTGAAAGACCCGATCCGCACCCGGCTCCATGTCCGGAGCGCGGGGGAGACGAACCGGCTCCTGCAGAACCTGCTGCCCGTTTTCGAGAAGCATGATCGGACCTTGATCTTGCGCACATGGACTGTGGGCGCTCACCGGGTGGGCGACCTGATCTGGCATCGCCGGACCCTTGCCGATGCCCTGAAGGGGATTGATTCACCGAATTTCATCCTTTCGATGAAGTATGGGGAGAGTGACTTTTTCCGCTACCTGCCGCTGAACCGCGCCTTTTTCCGGACACCGCACCGCAAGTTGGTCGAGCTGCAGGCCCGGCGCGAATACGAGGGGGCGGGGGAGTTCCCCAGTTTCATCGGCTGGGATTGCGAGCAGTACGCACGCGAACTTCAGGGGGATGCCAATCTTGCCGGGGTCTCGGTGTGGTGTCAGACCGGCGGGTGGCATCGCTTCCGCCGGCTCGCGCTTCTGGAGGAAGATGACCGCGACTTCTGGCTGCGGCTGAACACCTGCGTGGCCCTGAGGATTTTCCGCGACCGTGAATCCGTGGAGGACGCGGTAGCCGGCCTGGTGGGAACCGAGCGCGCGCCTGCGGTCTTGGAGCTCTTGCGCCACTCGGAGACCGTGGTGAAAGAACTTCACTACATCGGCGACTTCGCGATGCAGAAGCTCTTCTTCCGGCGCGTCCGCATTCCGCCGCTGCTGCACGTGTACTGGGACTGCCTCTTCATCAATCACGCGGTGCGGAAGGTGCTCCGACATTTCGTCCGCGATCCCGAACGGGCGCTTCGTGAGGGAGAGGCCGCGTACTCGCTCTTCCCCCGGATGGTTGAGCTCGCCCGGAATTCCGGTCTGCCGGTGGCTGACATCGAGCACTGGCGGGACTTCTGCCATCTCGTACGGCTGGCGCGGCGCTACTACTTTCTGCCCTTCGATCCCGCGCTGGGCGAACGCATCCGTGCCTCGAAGAAGGCCTACAAGAAAGCGTGGCCAAGCGAGCGCCGGCAGCGCTACCGCATCAAGGTCTCCTTCGAGCCCTTCAAGGTGAAGCGCCAGACCCTCGGCTGGCTATCCACGCTGCTGCTGCGGCGAAAGCGCGGCTACCGCTTGATCGACCACGTCTTCACGCTGAACCTGCTCGGCTTCATCTTCCGGCTCTTCCGCCCGGGCAAGAGCAAGGCGGTGCCGAAGTTCCTGCGCAAATCGGCGATGGGGGTGGATGCCTTGTTCCGCTGAAAGGACTTCAAAGCGGAACCTCATGATACTCCAGCGCCCACTCGCGCATGTAGCGGACCCGTGAGGGATCGATGCGGTACACGATGAGTTCCGGATTGTCCGGCGTGTGGAGGTAGGATCGTAGCAGGGGGTTCTTTTCCCAGATCAGGGCAAGAAGCGCGGCATCGGTTTCGACCGTGGCCACACCGGTGATGCGCACCTGATTGTGGTCGCCGTCCAGATAGCAAAGCTCGACCTTGGGATTCGCGGCGATCTCGGCGGTCTTGTGATAGGCCCGCAGGTTTGCGACCCAGATGGTAAAGCGGTCCACCTTCACCGGCGACACCGGGCGCAAGCGTGGTTGGCCGGCATCATCGGTGGCGAACATCGGAAACTTCGCCGACTTGATCGTCGCCATTGCGAGATCGGGAAGCTGCGCGGGATCGACCGGTTCGGGTTTGGGCTGTGCCATCCTCCATAGGAAGATCCATGTCCGGGGCGGCTTGCCAATCCGATTCCGGCGGCACGCGAACTTGCTTCGGCCGGCCCTGCCTGCTTGGATGCTCCGGGTGAAAAAGCTCCTCCCCTTGATCTGCCTCGTCGCATCTCTCCACGCCGGGGAACGCTCCGATTTCTATCCTTTCGATGTCACCCTCGGCGGGACCAAGGCGGAGATGAAAGCGGGCAACGAAATCTTCGCGGAAGTTTCAAAGGCCGTCGCGCCGGATGCCGTCCTCTCTCTGGAGAAGGAGGTGCCGATGCTCATCATCAACGCCTTTCCCTGCAAGGAAGACGGCACCGTCGAGGAAAACCAGGCAACGGCCGTCATCTTCGCGCAGAACGTGAAGGAGGTGAAACTCGATGCCACGATGGACAAGAAAAAGCTTCAGCCCGGCAACTACCTCGCCAACGTCGTCGCAGAAGGGAAGACCTCCCGCATCGTCTTCACCGTTGCCTCGCCCGATGCGAAACCCGCCGTCGATTTCTCGAAGGTGCTCGGCTTCCTGAAGAAGAAGGCGGCGGGGAAATAAGGAGAGCGGCTTTTCAAGCCGCTGGGATCTTTGCGGTTCCCGAAAGCAGAGAAGCGGGTTGAAAACCCGCTCTCCGAACTCAATGCTCGTCCCCCGCAAAGTGCAGCATCTTCAGGATACTCGCCCGCAGCGCCAGGAATTCCGCCGAGCTGCGGTCGCGCGGACGCTCCAGATCCACGCGGATGATCTCCTCGATGCGCCCGGGACGCGGGGTCATGATCACGATCGAGTCGCTCATGTAGATCGCCTCGTCGATGTCATGGGTCACGAACAGCATGGTGGTGCCGCGGGCCTGCCAGAGACGTAGCACTTCATCCTGCATGCGCATCCGGGTGAAGGCATCGAGCGCGCCGAGCGGCTCGTCGAGCAGCAGGATCTGCGGGTGATTGATCAACGCGCGCGCCAGCGCGACACGTTGGGCCATGCCGCCGGAGAGGTGATGGGGAAAGGCATTCGCGAAGTTCTCCAAGCCGACGAGGCGGAGGAAATCCTCCACTTCCTGGCGAGTCTCGCCACGCACGCCGCGGGCGAGGGGGCCTGCCTGGATGTTCTTCCGCACGGTCAGCCACGGGAAGAGATTGGGATCCTGGAAGACCAAGCCGCGGCTGGCGCAGGGCTGGGTGATTTTTTCGGTGCCCACCAGCAGCTCGCCGCTGTCGGGCGTTTCCAAGCCCGCGATCATCCGCAGCAGGGTGGACTTGCCGCAGCCGCTGGGGCCGACGAGCGAGATCAGCTGGCCCGCCTTCACCGAGAGTGAAACGGTGTCCAGTGCGGTGAACTCGCTGCGATCCGGCGAGAGGAAACGCTTGCTCACGCCATTGATGCGCAGCGCGGCGCCTTCCGCGAGTTGGTTGAGGCTGCTTACCATTTGATCGTTCCTTTCTGCCACACCAGCACCCGGTCGCGCAGGGCGAAGAGGCCGGTCATGATCGTCGAGAAGAAGATCGCCATGATCCCCAGCGCGGCGAAGACCTTGCCATACTCGGCCCATTCCCGTGACCAGCCCAGGTACCAGCCGAGTCCGGACTTCACGCCGACCGTTTCCGCCACCACCAGGGTGAGGAAGGCGGCGCCGAGGCCCATGAAGAGCCCGAGGAAAATGTTCGGCATGGCCGCCGGAATCGCGACGCGGAAGATCAGGTAGGAAGGACGCGCGCCGAGGGTCCTCGCCACGTCCAGATAGGAGGCGCGGGTGTTCGCGATGCCGGAAGCGGTCAGCATGGTCACGGGGAACCACACGGCGATCGCGATGAGGCAGATGGCCGAGAGCGTGGCCGAGGGCGAAAGGATCAGCGCCAAGGGAATCCACGCGGTGGCGGGAATCGGTCCCACAATTTTCATCACCGGCATGCCCCAGTAGCGGGCGGTGCGGAACCAGCCGATGCAGACGCCGGTGACGAGTCCAAGCAGCACGCCCATCAGGTAGCCGCGGGCGAGCAGGAACAGCGAGTGGTAGGTGCTTTCCCAAATCAACACGCGGTCATCGATCGCGCTCTGCAGGATCTTCGGCGGGCTGGGAAAGTAGGGCAGGGGCAGCAGCCGCAAGCCGGTAGTGACGATCTCCAGGGCAGCGAACAAGAGCACTGCGGCCGAGAGAATCGGCCACATGTCCTCCATCCAGCGGCGGAAGCCGCGCATGCAGAACTGCAAGGCCGCAGCCAGCAGGCCGAGCCCACCCAGCCCCGCCAGGAGAATTGAATAGTTGCGGGTTTCCAGCGGTGGCTCCTCGCGCGAGATCGCGGCATGGATGCCGTAGGCGAGGGCTACGGCGAGAGGGAAACCGAGCTTCGCTAGCCAGCCCTTCCGGAAGGCCGGAACGACGGCGATGGGTTCGGTTCTGGCGGGGGCGACGGAGGAGGAGGACTCAGCCATGCTCACGGGGTGGTCTTGGCTGCCATCGCCTTGCTGCCCGCGTTGCAGCAGGTCTTGATCTCGGTCGGGCTGCCGAACAGGACGAGCTCCTGTCGGACGAGCTCCATCTGGTTCGGCTGGATTTGGCCCATCGCGACCTTCTCGACTTCCTGGCTATTGAGCCAAGTGTCGTTCACTCCCTCATACTCGCGGTAGATCTTCTTGATCGCGTTGTCGATGTTCATGTCCGGCTTGAGGATGCCAGCACGCTTCATGCCTTCGGCGGCACCCCGGATGGCTTCCTTGCCGCCGGCAATGCTCGGAACGTAGCGCAGGCGGCCGATGGCCTCCGCATTCAGCTCGGGATTGGAGGCGATGTATTTCTTTTCCACCGAAAGGATGGCGGCGGCGCGGGGATTGGTTTCCACCCATTTGGCACCCTTCATGATCGCCTTGGTCACCGCAGCGGTCGCCGCGGGGTTGGCCTCCGCAAACTTGCCATTGACGATCACACCGCAGCAGTACTCGGAAGCATAGGGCTCGTCGGTGGTTTGGTCGCAGATGTTCTGGACCTTCTTGTCCGCCAGCAGGAGCAAGCCGATCGGCTCGGAGCACGCGATGGCGTCCACCTCGCCCTTATCCAGGGCCAAGCCGAGTTCGGAGGAGGGGAAAACCTTCCACTGGACGTCATTGCGGGGATCGAGCCCGTTGTCACCCAGCACGCGGTTCGCGAAGATGAAGGGCGGGGTTCCCATGCCGGGCACGCCGATCCGCTTGCCCTTCAGGTCCTGCACGGTCTTGAGATTGCTACCCAGCGGCGTCTGCACGCGCAGGCAACCGCGGTGAATGCCGGCGGTGAGCTTCACATCGAGCCCCTCCTCGATCGGCTTGAGGAAGGCCATGATCGGCTGATGAACCACGTGGATCGTGCCGAGACCGACCAAGTCCTTGAACTGCCCCCACTCGCATTTGACCAGTTCGGCGTCCAGACCCTGCTCCTTGAAATAGCCCTTCTCCAAGGCCATGTAGAGCGGGGCCTCGCAAGTCAGGCCGATGTAGCCGACCTTGATCTTGGTCAGCCCGTCGGCGGTCTTTTCCGCTTGGGCGGTCTTCTGCTTGCAGCCTGCCAGCAGGAAAGTGCCGGCGACCGCCGCACCAAGGAATCGGAACAGGGAGGGGTAAGTCCTCATAGGGTCAAGACACCGCAGGTGGGGGGATGTGGCAAGCCGTTTTATGCGGGGAAAAGCTGGCGTTACACCGGTTTCGGCCCGCTTTCGGCCGGGCGCCGTCATCTCCAACTCATTCGCCCCGCGTGGCATAGGGCTTGGTCATCGCAGGCACCGCACCTTGGGCGCGGCCGGCGCCGGTGCCTCATCCCGCCGCCTTCTTCGCATCCGCCGCCTCCAGCACCTCCCAAGCGCCATCCTTTCCGATCCGCAGGAGCCAGTCGTGATACTTCAGCAGCGTCGAGCGATGCCCCACGCTGACGAAGGTGTAGCGGTGCTTCTTCAGATAGTGATAGAGGCGCTCTTCATTGGGTTCATCCAGCGCGCTGGTGGACTCGTCGAGGAAGGCAATCGCCGGCTCCTTCAGCAGCAAGCGCGCAAAGGAGAGCCGCTGCTGCTCACCGATCGAAAGCATGTTGGCCCAATCCGCCGCGCGATCGAAATCGCCGTCCACGCGATCGGAAAGCTCCGGCAGGTTCACCGTCTCCAGTACTTCCTCCATCCCCTCGTCCTCCATCTTTCTTGTGGCGCCCGGATAGTCGAGCTGCGCGCGCAGGCTTCCCGGAACCATGTACGGTCTCTGGGGAAGAAACATCATGCTACTGTAGGGCGGGCGCCCGATTTTTCCCTCACCGGAATTCCAGAGCCCGGCGATGGTTCGCAGCAGGGAACTCTTGCCCGAGCCGCTTTCGCCCATGATGAGGAGGCTCTTGCCCGGGGGCAGGTGGAAATTCAGATTGCGTATCAACTCGCGTTCTCCATCGGGTGTCGCCACGGTTAGATCCTCCAGCGAGATCGTGCGCGCCTCCTCGCTGACCTCGATTTGATCGGGCGTATCCGCCTCCAGATCATCCTCGGCATCCCTCTCGTCGAGGAACTCCCACAGCGAGCCCAGACGCGTGACGCCCGCCGCGAAGGCGCTCAGGCGTTCGAATTGCGTGATGAAGAGCGATACCGCCGCGAGGAAGGTGCCGAAGGCCACGGCCGCCTGGCTGATCTTTCCGAACTCCACCTTCCCCTGCAAGAAGAGCGGCGCGACGATCACGAGCGGCAGGATCAGCGCCAGCGAATTGTAGCCAGTGGTGAAGAATGCCAGATTCCGGTTCCAGCGGATCAGTACCAGCATGTTTCCTACCACCGCGCCCAGCCGTGCGCGCAGGTCCCGCAGCTCCCGGCGCTCGCCCCGGTAGAAAGCGATCGACTCCGCATTGTCCCGCACCCGGACCAGGCCATAGCGCAGGTTCGCCTCCCGCTCGTATTGCAAGTAGTTCAGCCCGATCAGCCGCTTCCCGATCAGAAAGGCCACCAGCGTTCCCCCCACCGCGTAGGTGATCAGTACCGCGACCAGGGTTCCGGAGATCGACCACAGCACCCCCGCGTAGCCGGCGATCTGAATGAGCGAGTTGATGACAAGGAGCGAGAAGGACAGCGAAGTGGTCGTGAAGTTCCGCGCGTCTTCCGATATGCGCTGGTCGGGGTTGTCGATCTCCTCATGCCCTTGCAGACGGTAGTAAGCGCGGTTGTAAAAGTACCGCAGCATCAGGGTGCGGGCGAGGAAATCGCGCCAGTTCAATGCGAGCCGCTCCTCTACATAGCGGTAGTAAGCGGCCAGCGGGATGCTCGCCGCGAAGGTCCCTAGGTAGATCCATAGCCCCCTCTGAAAGCCCTCGGTATTTTGCTTTTGCAGTGCGGTCATCACATCGCTCATCACGAAGCCCGACCAGATGCCGACCCCGGTCACGGCCACCGTGAGGGTGATGAGCGCCCCGAGTTGTAACCAGGCCCTCCCCCAAGTGCGTCCGAAAAAATACGGGCGGATCAAGCGCCACAATTGCAGCCAGACGTGACGGGTGAACTTGGGAGGCTGGTCCATGGATAATCCCACCATTTCAACCAGAAATGGCAGATTCGCTAGACAAAACTCTTCCCCTTGCGCGGCTTCGGGAGGGGTGCCATGGACCAGGAAGGGGTGCCGAACTCTAGGCGGCTGGCAACGTCAGCGCGAAGCACGCGCCGCGCTCGCTATTCTCCAGTCGCAGGTCACCGCCACCCGCACGGGCCAATCTCCGGGAGAGGGAGAGCCCCAGGCCTACCCCGGGACGGCTTTCCGCGGCGGCCGCGGCGGATTTGTGGAAGGCGCGGAAAATCCGCTTTCTCTCGGACCGCGCTATTCCATCGCCGTGATCGCGCACTCGGATCTTCACCTCGCCTCTTCGCGACTCGGCCTCTAACACCACGTCCTCCGGGTCTGATCCCGCGGCGTATTTCGAGGCGTTGTCGATGAGATTGAAGAGCACATGTTCCACTGCGGCGGGATCGGCTTGAACGGCGGCTTTCCATGCCGGTTCGTTCATGTCGGTTACCAGCTTGAGGTTGGCTTCATTCAGGCGGCCTTGGAAACGCTCCAGCATCGGTGCCACCATCTCTCCGATCACATGCTTGCCCGGAGCGGACCGCGCGCTGCCACGCTCGATGCGCGAGAAGGCCAGCACGTTCTCCACCAGGTGGGAGAGCCGCTCTGCCTCACGCCGCAAGGTATGGAAGTAGTGGCCGCGCTTTTCTTCCTTGATCGCGCCGCTTTCCAGCATCTCGGAGTAAAGCTGGAAGGTGGTTAGAGGAGTCCGCAGTTCATGGGTCACCGCGGAAACGAAGGACGCCCTGCGCTCGCTCAGGCGCATCAGTCCGGCAACCAGAAGCCACGCCGCGAGGATGGCGAGCACCGCAGCCACCCAGCCTGCTCCCAGGGTCAGCATCACGCCATGAGGAAGCGGTTCAATCGGAGCAGCCCCGTTGCCCGGTGAAACCTTCCAAGGGAAGGAGGCAAGAGCCAAGCCGTCTCCTGCATCGGAGGGCTGTGCCGGAATTAACTTTGCCGCGGGAAAGAGATCGGCGACTTCCGCGAGAAGCATCGTCTTGAATGCCTCCTCATCCAGCCACGCCCCTTGAATGGAACGCATGGTGCTGCCATTCGGCCGTTTCCACTGCAGATGTCGCAGCAGGAAGAGTTCTTTGCCAAACCGTGCCGGCCGTGGCAGGCCGCCCCGCAGGAGGCTCCATCCTCCGATGGACGAGACGTTTTCAAGGCCGTTGGCTAGGTTGATCGCTTCGGTCGCGTTGTTGAATTGAACCTGGCTTTTGTCCACGGCGCCCCGCACCGCACGGCTGCGACCGGCGAATTCCTTCGTGTTTGCCAGCTTCTGATATTCGCTGCTGCGGCGGGCTTGGGCTTCCGGATTCTCGACGCCCGGTTCCGGTTGGGGCGGCGGCACGACGGCCCAGCTGGAAGGGATCTCCGGCATGCCCGCGCAGAGTGTCGAAAAGGTGGCGCCTCCCGGCGGCAGATCGAGCGCTTTGCGAAGCTCGCCGATGCGGTCCGGATCGTCCGCGATAAGCTCGCCGTCTTCCCTCGCGTCAAAGCGGAGTTTCACTTCCGGGATGGCCGCTTCCTTCAGGGTCGAGTCGGGCAACGGACGCTGGGCTTCGTCCGCGATCCATGCGGCGGCGGCGGAGTCGATTCGCCAAAGGGCGAGCCGGATGCGCTCTTGTTCGTCCGCTTTCGCTTCCATCCGCGCGCGTTCCCGCTCGGTGTTCACCACGCCACGGGTGAGCGCCCCCATCGCCCCGAGGATGAGCACCGCGCACAGTGCCAGAAGGGCATGGACCAGACAGTTGGTTTTGCCGCGTCTCATGATCCGTTATGGAATCTCCACCCCTTTCCTCGTACCGTCACGAGCATTTCCTGATCGCGGTCGCGAAGTTTCGTCCGCAGGTGCATGATGTGCATGTCCAAGGTCCGCGTTTCCGTGCGGGACGGGTCGAGACCCCACACGTGGCGCAGGATCTCATCGCGCGAAACCACCCGGCCCGCCGCATCGAGGAGATAGCGCAACAGGCCGACCTCCCGATCGGAAAGGATGTTGTCCGTCCCGTCGTCGAAGGCGATTTTTCCCGAGATCAGATCCACCCGGCCTCCGGGCAATTGCCGCTCTTCGACCGGAGCGGGCCGTTCGCAGGTCCGGCGCAGCACGGCCTCCACACGGGCGAGCAGCTCGCGCACGCTGAAGGGCTTCATCACGTAGTCATCCGCACCGAGCCCGAGACCCCGGACCCGGTCGTTCTCCTCGCCTCGGGCGGAAAGGATGATCACCGCTTGGCCGGGACGTTGTTTTTTGAGTTCGGACAGGATGGAGAAACCGTCCCTTCCCGGAAGGACCAGATCCAGGAGAAGCAGCCGGTAGTTCGCCCGCAGGGCTAGATCGAGCCCGGTCATGCCATCACCCGCTTCCAAGGTACGATATCCACCGTACTCCAGAGCATCTACCACCCCGCGGCGGATGGCGGAATCGTCTTCGATCACGAGAATGGTCTGCTCTGACATGCGGTAGGATGGAAATAAGCGGAGTTGGGGGTGCTCGACAAGCTGGCGATGCGCGGCCGACAGTCCCTGGACTGCGGCAGCTTGCTGCCGCTTTTCTCCCCGCAGCCGGCTGCGGGTCTCTCAAGGAAGGGCTTCATTCGTTTGCGAAGATGCTTCATGGAAGCGGGCTGCCACGGTCCAAAGCCTGTTGGCCCCCGGTTTCTGCATCCCATCGCCCAGCACCACACCCGCGGCCATCAGGGCCAGCCCGGCGATGAAGAGCAATAGGCCTGTGAGTTTCATCACTTCCAGTTCTAGGGGATTCGGCGCAGGTTTTCCGTCAAGGGTATGTAAAATCGGGAGGTGCCGGTCCTCATTTTGCGAAGGTATAGCCCGACGCCTCCGCTTGGCTCCTCACCGTATTCACGATCGCCTGATCGAGCGTCACGACGCCTGTTGTCGCCGCTTGCTTTCTCAGCTCCTCTGCCACGAAGGCTTCGCGCTGGCGGGTCAGCTCCTGGATCTTTTGCTGCAAAGCGGCACGCTCTGCGGTCATTTTTGCCAGATGCGCCGTCCGTTGCTCCGGGGTCATGGCCTTCATCTCCGCTGGCAGCTGGTCCTGCGGAACGTCGGTGAGCTTCATCCGGCCATCGCGGCAGGCATCGACGAGATCCCAATTGGAGTTGAAATAGTTGCCGCTTGCCTTGGTGGCGGCGCGGCCGACCGCGGCTCCTTGCCGGGCGTTGGCAATGGCGTCGTTGTCCGCCGCCGTTTGCTTGGCCATGCCTTCCCGGCAGTGCACACCATAGCCGAGGTAGGTTTTGTTCAGCTCCAGCCCCAGCGAGGTGATCTCCTTGTCCTGCGGCGCATCGACGTGGGCCACCGCGCGGTCCTGGTCGATGATGAGGAATTTCCCCTCGGCCAGCGCCGCACCATCATTCCATGAGCCCGCGATGCCGGCTTCCCGGCTGCCGCAGTGGATCGTGTTCACCACGATCCCCTTCGCCATCGCATCCCGGCACGCTTGCCGGGCATCGACAGGGCCTTGGGTGAAGGGCTCGTTGCCCGCGATGAAGACGGCCTTGTAGATCCTTGGCGAGGGATCCCAGGAAAGATCCGCCAGAGAACGCTGGATGACCGCGCCGCAGAATTCATCGCCGCCGTTCGTGCGGAAGGCGAAAAGCTCCTTGCTGACCTCATCGAGATCGCGAGTCAAAGGCTCGACCAACCGGATCCAGTTGTTCGCGATGTTGAGCCCGTTGTTGCCATACTCGTAGAGGGCGACTTCCACGAAGGGGGCCTGGCCATCGCGCTTTGCCTCCGTGAAGGTGTTCACGACTTTCCAGAGCTGCGTCTTCGCCTGATCGATGAGGCCGTCCATGCTGTTCGAGGTGTCCAGCAGCAGCGCGATCTGCACCTTGTTCTGCGGAGCATCGGTCGGCGGCGGAGCATCCACGGCACCTTTGCCAAACACGGCTGGCGCAAGCATCGTGGCGACGAGAAAGGGGGAAATGAATGGGATCTTCGTTTTCATCACATTCCTTCTTTAGCCCTGCCTTTGTCCGGCGTCCGTCAAGGCCCGGTAAATTCCGAGCGGCGCATTTTTGCGAACATTTTGCACAAGCTTGATCGCCCTTTGGCGCAGGCATCCGCAGGATCGGCTTCCATGGCTTTCGGAGCACGAAACCCCGCTCCGCTCTCATCATGAAAATCAGACCTTTCATTCCCTGCACACTTCTGGCGATTTCGCTGACCTGCCTCGCGCAGGAGCCGAATCCCTTCGTGAAAAAGGAAGGAGCCAAGGCTCCCGAAAAAAGTTCGTCCGAAAATTCGCCCGAAAGTTCTCCCGACTTGTCCTATGTCGGCATCGTCGAGCATATCCTCGTCCCCCCCGACCTGATCGACGGGTGGATGCGGAAGAACGGCATGCCCGCCGACGCCAGCAACCTCCGCGCCGCGGTGCAGCAGTGGGTGGTGGAAGGAAAAGCCACGCTGGACCACACCTCGGTCGGGGTGGGCGTGACGGGCCAGCGGGCCAAGAACGAGTCCATTCTCGAACAGATCTACCCTACGGAGTACCAGCAGAACGGCTCGGGCGTCTGGCCGTTGCCGACTTCTTTTGAAACGCGGAACCTGGGTTATACGGCGGAGTTCCTCGGCTATACCGACGAGTATGCCACCGGCCCCGGGGGCGGTGCGCCCCGGCTCTCCATGGAGGGTCAGTTCATTGAGATGCAGGGGAGCGCGATATGGGACAGCCTGATGGAAAAGACGCGGCAACCTGATGATGTCTTCTTCCCCATCATCCGCACCATGGGTTTGGGCCAAGGCGCTTCGCAAGCAGTCACGAATGCGGCGGCACCGGGGACCTCGTCGCCTTCCACGCAGGGTGGCAAATACACCCTGATTTCAAGGATGGATCCTCTGGCGGAGGAGCGGAAATCGGGATTGCCTTCCCGCTTGGTCTTCCTTCGCGGCGATTTCTCCAAGGACACGGCGAAGTCCCCGCCGCTGTCGGAGTCCCGCTACGTCTCGCTCGCGGTGGTGAAAGTTCCCCACCTTGAGTTCTCCGCATGGCTCCAGAAGCAGGCGCCGCTTTCGGTTCCACGGGAAGCGTGGCAACTGGCGGAGGCCTTGAGAAAGGATGGCATAGCGGAATTGCTCGATGCCGCGGATGGGATTGCCGGGTCGGCGCCGAAGTGGACGATCGAGAACATCCGGGACGTCATCTATCCCACCGAGTGGGAACCTGCCAGCCAGAGAACCTTCTTGGAACGCTGGGCAGCGCCTCCAGAGCAGAATGTCGACGGAAAACAGGCGCCAGGGTTGGCAACCTACGGCCGATACAAAATCGAGGCCCTTCCGGGTTTGAAAGGAGCGAGCACGGCCACTTCTTTTGAAAGCCGGAACATCGGGACGACCTTGGAGATGGAAACGAAGACGGACGGCCAGGGAGTCCACATTTCGTTTTCCCGGGTGAGCCAGGTGGCGGAGACGGTTTACCGCCGGATCGAAGACCAAGGGAAGTGGATCCCCGACGTGAAACTTCCCCTGTTCGCCTCGACCCGCTGCACCACCGTCTATCGCTTCGTTCCGGGACAGTGGACCATGATCTCCACCGGCTCCGAATACACCGGACCCGGCAAGGTGGATCGCGAGCATTGCCTGCTGATGTTCGTCAAAGTGGAGTGACAGCGATACCCCAACCCCTTAGATGAAGCCAATGCGCGGAAAGGAACAAGGAGGGCGGGCGTCCCGCTCCCGGAGCAAGAGGGACGGATTCCTTTCCTCCCCCTGGATCTGGACCCTGGTCGTTTCCGCGTCATTGGCGGCCATCGTCGCCGTCGCCGGATCGATGCTGTCCCGCCAAGTGGAACGCTTCTCCGAGCGTCCGCCCGGCAACCGGGCGGACGATGCCTTTCGCGAAATGGCGCGCCGCATCGACGAGATGGAAGGCCTGTGGGAAAAGGCTCTCGACGAGGAAGCCAGCCGCCTACTCACGGAAGGCTTCCACATGCCATCCGATGGCACGGTGATCGTCGGCGTGGATCAGCGCTCGCTGCTGGCATCGGCATATTCCGATCCCGCGCGCGCCCATCTCCGCACCGATGACAGGACGCCGGAATGGCGGCCCGTGCTGGAGCACTTTGCGAAAAAGGAATCCGGTGAATGGGTCCTAACAGATGCAGAAGTTCTCAATGGCAGCGGCTGGATCGAGACCCCCGGAAGGCCACTCGCCTGGTGGCATGGGAAGGGCCGCTCGGCCGTCGTTCTCCTCCTTGATCCGAGTGAAGCCGCGAAGGTCGTGAAGGAAGATCTCCTCGCGCGAATGGAGGCGGCGGGCTGGTCGGTGGAGCCGGGCTCGCTTTCATGGAGCGGGCCGGACGGGCAGGCGTGGCTGACCGGCGGCAATGCAAACCCGGGTGGCAAGCCCGATGAGATCTTGCGTCACGTTTCGCGCTTCGGTGATTGGACGCTCCGGCGCTCCTATCCGGTGCGGATCGAGACGACTTACCGGCCGCCGGTTCTTGCCGGCTCGTTCACCCTCGCGGCGCTGCTGCTTGCCGGCGGCATCGCGGTGGCCTCGTGGCAGCGGAAGGCGATCCGTGTCGCGGAAGAACGCGTGTCCTTTGTCAATCGCGTCTCGCACGAGCTCCGTACCCCGCTCACGAATCTCCTTCTTAACACCGATCTCGCGATGGACGGGCTCCCCGTGGAGGACGGCAAGGTCCGCCGTCGCCTCGGCCTCATCCGTGAGGAAACGGCGCGGCTTTCACGCATCGTCGACAACGTCCTTGCCTTCGCGCGCATCGAACGCGGCAATGGCGAATTCCGCCCCGCGGCCTGCGATGTGGGACGCTTGATGAGCGAGTTGAAGGAAAGCTTCGAGCCGCTCTTCGAGCGGAAGTCGATCGTGTGCGACTACGACGAGAGCCTCACCGGCAATGTCACCTTGGATCGTGATTCCTTTTCGCAGATCCTTTCGAACCTCCTGTCCAACGTGGAGAAATATGCGGGCGAGGGATCGAAGGCACGCGTGCATCTCTCGGCGGAAGGCGGCTACCTCGTTGCCGAAGTGGAAGACGATGGCCCGGGCATCCCCGCGGAAGCGCGCAAGCGGGTCTTCAAGCCCTTCGAGCGGGTCGGGTCCCGCGTCGATGAAGGTACCACCGGCACCGGTCTGGGCCTTGCGATCAGCCGCGAACTGGCGGAGCGGATGGGCGGGCGGCTGGAACTAGTACCGGTGGTAGGGGGAGCGAAGTTCCGCCTCATCGTGCCCCTCGTGGAAAGGAGCCGCGCGTGATCGTGCTGCTCGCGGAAGATGATCCCGTGACGCGGGACGCCGTTTCGGAGCTCTTGCAAGGCGAGGGCCACAGCGTGCTCGCGGCGAAGGATGGCCGGGAAGCGCTCGATTTCTGGAAGAGCCATCGTCCCGGCCTGGTCCTGCTCGACATCATGATGCCCGGCGCGAGCGGCTACGAGGTTTGTCGTACCATCCGCCGCGACGACCGGAAGACGCCGGTTCTTTTCCTTTCCGCAAAATCGGAAGAGGTGGATGTGGTGCTGGGCCTCGAACTAGGAGCCGATGACTTTCTGCGCAAACCCTTCGGCAAGCACGAGCTGCTCGCCCGCGTCCGCGCCGTGCTCCGCCGAAACGAGGAACCACCGGACCTTGCCGGCCCATTTCCCTTCGGTGCCTGGCAGATCTATCCGAAGCGGCTTTCCGCAACTCGCGATGAAGGTCCGGAGATCGAACTCACCGTCCGCGAGATGAAAGTGATCCAGCTTCTTCGCGGACGCCGGGGAGAGGTCGTGACTCGTGACGAACTCCTCAACGAGTGCTGGGGGCTGGAATACTTTCCTGAATCCCGCACGCTCGATCAGCACATCCTGAACCTTCGGAAAAAGATCGAGGACGATCCCTCGGCGCCCCGCCTGATCGAAACGGTTCGCGGCGCCGGCTATCGCTATCCCTGCTAGTCGCCGCGATTTCCGCTTTGCGCTCCGGCCTTCCATGGACCACAGCTAGCTCGTGTCCTCCGTCCTCCGCCGCACCGGTGCCTTCGCCTATCGGAACCCGCGGCTCTATGTCTTTTTCACCGTCCTCTACAATGCCCGGGCCTACTATCCGGTGCTGGCGGTTTTCTTCACGGACCTCGGGCTGACCTTGGATCGCTTCGTGTTCCTCAACCTGATGTGGGCCTTGGCGATCTTCACGCTGGAGGTGCCCTCGGGAGCCTTGGCAGACACCTTGGGCAGGAAGAAGCTGCTGGTTTTCTCCTCCATGGTGATGGTCGTCGAAATGGCCATCCTGCTTCTGGCACCGAAGGACGGCGGGAATCTCCTGTTCGGCCTCTGTATCCTCAATCGCCTTCTCTCCGGGACCTCGGAAGCCGCGGCGAGTGGCGCGGACGAAGCAATCGCCTACGATGCCTTGCCGGAGGAGGGCCGCGACCAGGCGTGGGATGACGTGTTGTCCGCGGCCATGAAATGGCGTGCTGCCGGCTTCCTGATCACCATGGCTTTGGGAGGCTTGCTGTATGATCCCACATGGTTCGCGAAAATCGGGCTGAACATTCCCGTGGAGCTTGCACATAGGCTTCCGGTCGCGGTGGTGCTGGTCCAGGCTCTCGCTTGTGTTGCGATCACGCTGCGTCTGGAGGAAACCCCGCACTCGGCGGAAGGGGCGAAGGAACGCTGCACCTCCGCCTTCCGGCTTACCCTGCGCACCGCGAAGAAAGCCTTCACCACGCGGAGCATCGCCGTCGTGATCATTGGCGGACTCCTCATCGATTCCGTCGCGCGGAACTTCGCGACCGTGACCAGCGAGTACTACCGCCTGATCGGTTATCCGGAGTGGTCCTTTGGATTCATCGGCGCGGCGGGCGGCGTGCTGAGCTTCTTCATCCCTTCCATCGCGCGCTGGTTAAATGCCCGTTTCTCCGCCTTGGGCGTCCTCGGGATTTCGGCGGCGCTTGCGATCCTCTCCTTGTCGCTGCTTGCTCCGGCATGGCCGTGGTTTGGCCTCCTCCCCGCGATGCTCCTGATGACCCTGCTCGGCTTGGTCGGCTTCACCGTCGGCCGCCACCTGCATGCCTCCGCCGAATCCTCGGAGCGCGCCACCCTCCTCAGCGTCCGCGGTCTCGCCTTCAATCTCGGCTACGGCACCTTCTCGCTCGGCTTTTCCCTGCTGCTCGCCCGCTTGCGGGAAACGGCGGGAGAGGATTCCTTCCGCGCCGCGCTGCTCTGGCAGCTCCCCGCCGTCGCCGTGTTGATCGCAGGGTTCTTCGCGTGGGCGGCTTGGTCAAAGCCGAAGGAAACCGGCTGATCCGGCACCATCTAAAGGTGGCATTCCCGGAAATCCCTGACGATGTTCACAGCGTGCTTCTTCCTGACATGAAATCCCGGATCCTCGCGGCACTTCTGCTGTCTGCCGGACCGCTGCTCGCGGCCTTTCCGACGCTCCAGCTCAAGCCCGTTGCCGTCGGCCAATTTTTCTCGCCCACCTCCGTCGTCCATGCGGGCGATGGCTCCGGCCGGCTCTTCATCACCGACCAGCGGGGAAAGATCTACATCCTCGATGACGGCGCGATCCTGCCCGTGCCCTTCCTCGATCTCACCGCGAAGCTGGTCAGTGAACGCGCTGGCTTTGACGAGCGGGGACTGCTCGGTCTCGCGTTCCATCCCCAGTACGCCACGGACGGGGCGGCAGGTGAGGGGAAATTCTACGTCTTCTACAGCGCTCCCTCACCCGATGCTCCGGGAACGACCGCGAACCCCGTGGATTGCCGCAGCGTAATCTCGGAATACCAGGTCTCCACCAGCGATCCCAATGTCGCCAATCCTCTCAGCGAAAGGGTGCTGCTCACCTTCAACAAGCCGCAGTTCAATCACAACGGAGGCCAGCTCGCCTTCGGTCCCGTCGATGGCATGCTCTATTTCACCACCGGCGATGGCGGCGGTTCGAATGACAATGATCCCGGCCATACCGGCGGAAGCGCGGCCAAGCCCTCCGGTGGATTGGGAAATTCGCAGGATCTCACGAACCTCCTCGGCAAGTTGCTGCGCCTCGACCCGATGGGAACCAACGGCCCGGGCGGGCAGTATGGCATCCCGGCGGACAATCCCTTCGTGCTGGCCGACGTGCCCGGCATCGATGAGCGAAAGGAGATCTACGCCTATGGCCTCCGCAATGCCTGGCGCTTCTCCTTCGACAGCGGCGGTGCTCACCGTCTCTTCCTCGCGGATGTGGGTCAGGGGAAATTCGAGGAGATCAACCTCATCACCCCGGGCGGGAACTATGGCTGGCGGCGCTTCGAAGCGTTCGCCGATTTCGATGCCACCACCCCCGCGGCCGGGCCTTTTGTTCAGCCCATCGCCGCCTATGCCCATCCCGGCCAAGCGGGATCCACCGGCTTGATGGAGATCGGTCTCAGCGTGACGGGTGGGAATGTCTATCGCGGCAGTGCGATCCCCGAGCTCCAGGGAAAATATGTCTTTGGGGATTGGTCCGCCACCTTCGGCAGTCCGAATGGAACACTGCTCGGCTTGGAGGAAACGACTCTCGGAAACTTCACGCTCTCGAAGCTCGATGTCGTTGGCGGCAATCCCATCGGCCGCTTTATCCCTGCGTTCGGCGTGGACGAAGCGGGTGAGATGTACGTCGCCACCAAGATCACCTTGGCGCCGTCCACACCTGGTCCCGGTGGCGTACCTTCGGGGCAGCTTTTCAAGATCGTTGCCGACCAAAAAGCGACGCTCGCGGCCGATCGCGACAATTCCATCTTTTCCGATTTTACCGGTAACTCCAACGGTGCGGGCGATCTCTTCGCGGGACGGATCGTGAATGGACCCGGAGTGCGGCGGGCCCTGATGCACTTCGATCTGTCGACGATTCCCGCAGGATCACAAGTGACCTCGAGCTCGCTCACGCTTCAGGTGACGAAGACGAGCGGGGCTACCGCGGGGAATTTCACCTTCGGTTTGCATCGCCTCACCCGGGACTGGGGTGAGGGCGAGTCAGCGGGAATCGGCATGGGAGCCCCGGCGCAAACAGGCGAGGCCACCTGGGAGCTAGCGAAGTTCAATCAAGAGGCATGGACCACGGCGGGCGGAGACTTTGTCGCCACCGATTCGGCCAGCCGCTTGGTCGGCAATCTCGGCTCGTACAAATGGGAGTCCGCCGGCTTGGCAGCCGATGTCCAGATGTGGCTGGACCAGCCCGCCACGAATTTCGGTTTGATCCTTCGCGGGGATGAGTCCACGGCGTCTGCCAAGGTCTTCGGTTCCCGCCACGGGGCCAATGGCCCGGCTCTGGAGGTCAAATATCGTCCCCCGCTTACCCGTCGCGAAATATGGGAAGGCCAGTATTTCCCCGTCGGCCAGTTCATCCATCCGGACAGCGATGCCGACTTCGATCGCATTCCGGCGCTCCTTGAATACGGGTGGGACTTGAGTCCCTTGGCTTCGCAGGATCTCGCCGACTTCTTCCAAGTCGAGGTAGGCGCAAGCAGCGCGTCGGTGATCTTCCGTCGTGATCCTCGCACGACCGATCTCGACTACGCACTGGAGACCTCGACCAATCTCAGCATCTGGTCGCCGGTCGTCACCTCCACAGCCGGAGCCGCGCCGGTGGGATCTGCATTCGTTTCGGAGGCGACCGATCCCGCGAATACCGCGACCCGCCGGGTGACCGCCTCCATCCCCGTCAATCACATCACCCAGCCGAAGCTCTTCATCCGTCTGAACGTGCGCAGGCCCTGAGCGTCACTTCTTTCCCATCGGGATCGTCCGCACCACCAGTCCCGCCGCGATCCCCACCAGGATCACGATCCAGAAGCCGGGCATCCGGATGACCTTCTCCGGCGGGCTCATCCCGAAGATCGCGACCAACGTGGCCAGTGGAAAGAAGAAGGCTACCAGGCGGTTGAGCTTTCTTGCTTCAAGGGTGGCTTCGTGGGCGAAGCGGGATTGTTCCTCGGTGTTCTCGGCGAGGGCGAATTCCATTCCCGCCTTCGCGTCCTCCGCCACCAGATCGATCGCGCGTTCGAGTTCCACGGCGCGGTCGCGGAAGTTGATCAGCCGCCGTTCGTCGGGTCTCGCTTCGCGTGCCTCCTGCATCACCGCTTGCATGTTGCGGGTGGCACGCAGCAGGGGAGTCACGTGCTTCATCACATCGAAGTACTGCCGCGGTGTATTGGCGGCTTCCACGGCTCCGTCGAGCACGTGGATGTTCTTCCGGTAAGTCTCCATGTGCGCATCCAGGGCGGCGAGGCCTCCGCCGTCGGGGAAGCTCTTCCATTCGCCGGTCGGCTGGTTCCACAGCAGCACCGGCTTGCGGATTTCATTGTCCTCCGGTTCCGGTGCCTGGTGGAGGATTAGCAGCAGGTGGCCGTCCTCGTCCATCAGGCGCTGGCGGCCCGCGGCATCACCCAGGCGCTTGCGGATGGCTTCGGGAAGTTCCCAGGATTTTGGGAGGAACGTGGGGCGTTTTGTTTCCACGCGTCGTGGTCTAACGAATGCGCATGCTGCAAGCAAGCGCGCGACCGTTGGGAGATTCGGGTGTTTTTCCAATCGGGATGAAGACTCTCTTTCTGCTATTCAGTTTGGTCACGCTCGGGAATGCCGCGCCGACGGTGCTCCGGGATCTGCCTTATGCCGGGAAGGAGAGCGATCCGTTGCAGAAGCTCGATCTCTATCAGCCGGAGGAAAAGCGCGAGCAACCCCGGCCCGTTTTCATCCTGATCCACGGCGGCGGCTGGTCGGCGGGCGACAAATCGAACTCGCGCTTCATTGACCCGAAGACCTCGCGGTTTGTCGAGGGCGGCTACGTCGTCGCTTCGATCAACTACCGGCTCGCTCCCGCGGTGAAGCATCCCGGCCAGGTGGAAGATGTCTGTAAGGCCATCGCCTGGATGCAAAAGCACGCCTCCAAATATGGTGGCGATCCGAAGCGCATCTACCTGCTCGGGCACTCCGCAGGCGCTCATCTTGCCGCCTTGGCCGCGGTCGATACGGCGCGCTTGAAAGCGGCCGATGTGGATCCCGCCTCGATCCGCGGGGTCGTTTTGTTAGACGGGGCGGGGTATGACATCCCCATCCAATATGCGCCGATGCGGGAAGGTTCCTTGATGGAGAAAATGTATCGGCATGCCTTCACTTCCGATCCCGCGAAGCAGCGCGATGCTTCTCCGGTCCATCGCGTTTCAGGGGATCCGCCGCCTTTCCTGATCCTTCACGTCGCACGCCGCCTGGATTCTCGCCGGCAATCCCATCTGCTTGCCGACGCCCTGCGAGACAAGGGTGGAAAGGCAAAGGTCATCGCCATGGACAAGACCCACGCCACGATCAACGCCGACTGCGGCAAGCCGGAGGATCCGGTCACGCTTGCCATCGCGAAATTCCTCATGCCGTAGAAGTCTCCTCGCCATTCGGCATTCTGCCTTTCCTCTCTTATCTCTTATTTCATCGATCTTCTTTCTTATCTCACGCAGCTCCCCTCACTCGAAGAACGTATCCTCATGCCGGTAAGGCGGCGCGCAGCAGCAGAGAAAGCGCAGCGTCTCCTTCGCCGTGATCTGGTGCGAGGCACCCGCCGGAATCAGGATCGCATCGCCGGGCTTCACTGCCTTCGCTTCGCCATCGATCTCCATCGTGCCGTTGCCCTCGAGGATGAAGTAGAATTCCTCGCTGTCCTTGTGCCAATGACGCTGGGTCGAACTGCCGGAAGGAACGCTTGCCTCGGCCAAGCTTTGGTTCGCCACGGGTGCATTCGAGAGATCGAGGATGCTGCGGATCGTCGAGCCATCCTTGGTGGTGAATGGCGGTTGGGCGTCGAGCGCTCGGATTTCCATTCCCCTCGCTAACCGATTCTCAATCGCCCAGGAACACGAATTCCTCCGCCAGTTTGTTCAGGGACAGCCGCGCGGCGGGCAGGGCGTTTGCCAAGTCTCCGAAGAGCCGGCGCGGAGCGTCCTGCGGCGCGCAACGGTTGTCCGCCGCGTCCCGGTAGGCCCGCCGCGCGAAGTCCTCGTAGAACTCGACGCCCGGTGCCCCGCGGCGCTGGCAGCGGCGGGTCAGGAAGCCGGGGAAAAGCCCGGTGAGCACCAGGAACTGGTTGCCCGCTTCCAGCTGGAGATGAAAACGCATCCGGCCGTGCGCGGATTCGAGGATCGCCACGAAGTCTGCCGCATGGGTCAGGCCTGCCGGGAGGCTTCGCAGCGGATCGCCCGTATCGCTGGCCAGCCGCTGCACCATGACCCCCGCCACGTAGTCGGCGATTCCCGGGTCCGGGATGTCCGCCTCCAGAAAGGAATGGCGAACCAGGACATAGAAATAGAAGGCGGGTGAAACGCTCAGCGCCGACGTGGAGTCGATCAGCGCTCGCAGGACTTCCTTGAGGTCCAACATTTCCCGCAGCGCCTCGGGATCTTCCCACAGGGTCCACAAATGCCTTCGCTCGCCACCGGGCGAAAGCACGGAACTAAGGAAGGAGAAATCCGCCGGGGTGAAGCGGTCGCGACAGGAGGGGATCCAGCTACTCATCCTGTCCCTCCGGATAGCAAATCCGGGGCCTGAATGCGATAAAAAATTTAAGGCTTCCAAACAAGACGCCCGAAAATCGTTGATTTCACTGAGAAAACCTCTTGACAGAAAATCGCCGATTGGGCTTGCCGCGTGCTTTCCCAGTCCGTACACCCCTCGGCCCCGCGCCGTGCGTGGGGAAAACAACCGACAAGCAACCATGACCCGGACCCTAAGATCCGTGGCCCTGGCCATCGCCGGAGCCTTGTTACTGCCATCCTGTGCCACACAGGCGACCGCTTCCAACCGGTTGACCTGGGGCCAGACAGAATGGGAAGTGTCTTCCGTCCAGCACGGGAAGGCTTCCTGGTATGGCATCCGCTGTAACGGCGGATCCCGCACCGCGAGCGGCGAACGCCTCACCAATGGTGCCGCCACCGCTGCTCATAAGACCCTGCCCATGGGAACCCAGGTTCGCGTAACGAACCTATCCAACGGCAAATCCGAAGTCGTCCGCATCAATGACCGTGGCCCCTACACCAAGGGCCGTGTCATCGATGTGACCGAGGGCGTCGCCCAACGTCTCGGCTTCCGCGCCCGTGGAATCGTTTCCGTGAAGGTCGAGGTGCTCAAGAAGGCCGAGGGCTAGTCTCCCGGCAAAGTCACCCCTCCTAAGTAAAACGCCCTCTCCCGGCTTACGGGAGAGGGCGTTTTATCGTTTTAGGAAATGGTCCAATACAACTCCCGCCGGGGGAACCTCCAGAGGAGATCGCGCGCCCGGCGGGGGGTTGTATTGGATAAGCGGGGTTTCTCAGGCCCCAATGTTCTCCCCCCAGAGAACAGGAATCTGTTGGCAATGACCATGCCAAGATTCCTCGGTCCATCCCTCCTTTCTGAGAATGAGAAGGTTAACGGCATCGTTTGCTCTTCGGGCTCAACGGCCCAAGAGGTAAATCCTGCAAAACGTTCAAGATTCCTTGAAAATCATTCAGGGGATTTCATGCAATTTTCCTGAACCATTGAGCCGGAAACGGATCAAAAAAGCCGCCGCCCGGGTCCCGGGTGGCGGCCCTTGGGAGGGTCTCGAGGGGAGGCTCTTAGCCGGCAGCCTTCACGATGGCGGAGGCGACCAGATGAGGGATGCAGAGGACGAAGCAGCCGAGCAACATTCCCCGGAACTTTCCTTTCACTTGGATCGAGGGCTTGTCCTTCGCTCCGAGGTAGAGGGACGCAAGGTTGATCAGGTAGAGGGCCAGGTAGGTGGCGATCACCCACGGAACCTTGATGGAGTAGATGTAGTGGTGGATGAGCTGGCCGGACAGGCCCCCGGCGATGGCGACCAAGCCGGTGGAAATGCTCACCTCCGGCAAGTACAGCCGGAGCAGGTCCGCCATCGAGTGCACGGACCACGGATCACGCCCCGTTACGAAGCTCTCAGGCTCGAGCGGGACGAACCGGGGCAGATGGTGAACCTTGGGTCCAAAATCCAGCTCAGGTTGGCCAGGGGCCGCGAGACCCTTGTCAAATGGATCGTCGCTCCCATTGAGCGCTTGGGCCGTGACGCGGGGTGTCGGCGATGGCATGGCCCTAAGGGGAGGCGCTTTTTGCGCCGATGCCGTCGGTCGGCTGGAGGTCGGTGGGCAATAGTCCTCATCGACAATCGTCAACCCGGGAGAGGGAGACCCGGTCGCCGGAAAGGGGCCGGGCGTGGGCAAAGGGTGGAGCCTGTGCATAGGGAGAGGGTGTTGCGTCCTCCCGGAGGGGAGATTGCCGGCAACACACCCTCCCCGCCGGGGGGACCTCTCGAGAGATCGCACGCCCGGCGGGTTGGTTGTATTGGATAGCGGAGCCTCGCGGCCCCATGTTCTCCCCCCAGAGAACATGAATCGTCTGGCATCCGCCATGCCAACAATACCGACATTCCGCGAATCACTTATGTTCAACGAAATGTAGCCTAAACCACAATTTGTTAGCGCCCGGGATTGGCCTTCAGGTATGCAAGTATTTCAGTAAACACTGAAATTCATTCAAACTAAATTTAATCAGATCCCCCGGTGCGTTGCAAACTGCACGAAGACAAGCGAACGACGCACCAGCCGCTACAGGGAAACCTTACTTGAGGCCGTGCCGCTCCAAGAGATTGTAAACGGAGCGCTCCGAAATCCCCAGTTCGCGGGCGGTCCTCGCCTTGTTCTTCCCGCTGCGGTGATAGGTTTGGATAAAGACGTCGCGCTCCATCTCCTGAAGCGTGAGTGGCCTCCCCGCGCCAGCCGCCGTGCGTGTCTCCAGCAGCGGCGTCAGATCTTTTTCACCGAGTTCGTGGCCATCGGTAAAGGCCGTGGCGCGCTCCAGCACGTTCTCCAACTGCCGCACGTTTCCAGGCCAGTCGAAGGCAATGAGCGCGCCGCTTGCAGCGGGGCTCAGCTTCCAGCCCTCCACGCCGCGGCGCTGGGCGATCCGTTTCAGGATCTCATCCGCCAAGCCTTGGAGATCCTCTTTCCGCTCCCGCAGGGGAGGGATGTGAAGCTCGATGATGTTCAACCGGTAGTAGAGGTCCTCACGGAAGCTCCCTGCCTCCACGCGGGCGCGGAGATCGACATTCGTCGCGGCGATGACCCGCGTCTCCGTCCGCAGGAGCTTGTTGCCTCCCACACGGAAGAATTCCCGGTCCTGCAGCACGTTGAGGAGCTTCGGCTGAAGCTCGGGCGGCAGGTCGCCGATCTCATCCAGGAACAGCGTCCCTTTCGACGCCTGCTCGAAGCGCCCCGCGCGCGTCGCGGTCGCTCCGGTGAAGGAGCCACGCTCGTGGCCGAAGAGTTCCGATTCAAGGAGTTCCCGGGGTAACGCCGGGCAGCTCACCGTGATGAAGTCTTCCCCGGAGCGCGGGCTCAGACGATGGATTTCCCGGGCGAAGTAGGTCTTTCCCGTTCCGCTTTCCCCGGTGAGGAGGATCGTGCTGTCGAGCGCTGCAGCCTTTTCGAGCTGCCGGAGGAGTTCGCGGACCTTCGGGTTCGCGCTTCTCAAAGCCTTTGCCTCCTTCACCACGCTTCCGGGCAAGGTCGCCGTGGGAGTATTGGACCGGTCCCGGCGGATTTCGCGCAGAAGATCAAACAAGCGCTTCAATTCGAAGGGCTTCGTGAGGTAGTCGGCCGCCCCTGCGCGTAGGGCTTTGACGGCGGTTTCGGCATCATTGAGGCCGGTGAGCATGATCACCGGCAGATGGGGAAAGCGTTCGCGGATGCGGGAGAGAACCTCGATGCCATCCATATCGGGCAAGCCATGGTCGAGAACCACGGCTTCGGTGGTTTCGCTTAGCAATGCCAGCCCTTCTTGGCCGGTCTCCGCCTTATCCGGACGCCAGCCATAATCCTTTGCCGCGATCTCCAATAATCGCTGGATTGTGCCGTCGTCGTCCACGATCAGGAGGTTCGGGGCATCTTCGGGGTAGCGGGGCATCAGCGGTTGTGAAGGTCAACGCTCTCGTGAAGCTGTCCAGTGCGAACCTTCACGTGAATACGTAATGTTACCCCTAACGACTCGGATCGCCATCCGATCCGGATTCGGGGGATAGGGTGATTTCCAAAGCCTTGAGCAGGGTTTCGGAGGTATAAGGTTTCGATACGAAATATCGGACACACGGGTTCTCTTCTTTCGCAAGGCGTCCCTTGTCGCTGATGCCGCTCGCGGCGATAATCCGGACCTCGGGGTCCAGCATTGCCAAAGTGCGGATGGTTTCCGTGCCATCCATTTCCGGCATCATCATGTCCGTCAGCACGGCTGCGATCTCCCCGGGATTTTGCCGGTAGATGTCGACGGCTTCAATCCCATTGGCGGCCAAAAGGACCCGGTAGCCGAAGGATTCGAGAATCTGTCGCGTGATCTGACGAATCGAGGGCTCGTCGTCCGCCACCAGCACGGTTTCGCCGCCTCCGCGGGGAAGATCCCGGCTGTCCCCCTCGATGGCCGGCTCGATCGCGTTCGGGAGGGCGGGCAAGACGATGAGAAAACAAGAACCGCGTCCGTCTGCGCTGGCGGCCCGGATGAATCCCCCGTGGCTCTTGATGATCGCCAGCGAGGTGGAAAGCCCCAGGCCGGTCCCTTTTCCGACCGCCTTGGTGGTGAAAAAGGGCTCGAAGATCTTGTCCAGCAGTTGGGTCGGGATGCCGTGGCCCGTGTCTTCCACCCGGATCAGGATGTGCGGACCCGGCTGCGCATCCGGTTCGGAGGCGGCGAAACGTTCGTCCAGCTCGACGTTTTCCGCGGTGATGTTGATCTGCCCTCCCTCCGGCATCGCATCCCGGGCATTCACGCAGAGATTCAGCAGCACCTGGTGGAGTTGGGTCGGGTCCCCGGTGAGGGGCCACAGGGTCCGCGGAATCTGGAGCTGCAGCGTGATGTTTTTGGGGAAGGTATCGCGCACGATCTTCTCCACATCGCGCATCAAGTGCCGCGCGCTGATCTCGACCCTGCGGCCTTCCACGCCACGGGCGAATGAGAGCACCTGATTCACCATTTCCGCACCGCGCTTGGCGCTCGCGGCAAGCGTTGCCAGCAATTCGTGGCCGCGCTCGCTGCTGACGTCCGCTTGAAGCAGCTCGATCGACATGCTGATCGGGGCAAGCACGTTGTTGAGGTCGTGCGCGATGCCACCCGCGAGGGTGCCGATGCTTTCGAGCCGCTGCGCGCGGAGGAAACGTTGCTCCAGCCGCTTGTGTTCGGTGATGTCGGTGTTGATGCAGAGGATGCTCTTCGGTTGCTCGTCCGGCCCGCGGAGCAGGGTCCACCTGCCCTCGATGACGAGCTCGCGGCCTTCGCGGTCGAATTGAACGAGTTCACCCGTCCATTCGCCGTCGTGAAGCACCTTCTGGTGCGCCACGTGGAAATCCTCCAGCCCCCGGTAGAGGAAATCCTCCACCGACCCCCCCAGTGCTTCGGATTCCGGCCAGCCGTAAAGCCTTTCGGCGCTCTTGTTCCAGTAGGTGATCCGGTGATCGAGATCGCAGACGAGGATGGCGTCCCGCGCGCGATCGAGCAGCGATGCTTGTTCGCGGATACGGACATCCGCCAATTGCCGGTCCAGCTCCGCTGCGACGCGGGCGGCGAAGATCTGCAGCGTGGACTGGACCAGTGCGGTTTCGTCCAGCGGTGCGGAGAAGAACACCACCATGATCCCCGCCACGATCCCGTTCCGGTGAAAGAGGGGGATGCCCGCGTAGGCATGGATGCCGTAGTGGACCAGCAGGTGATCGTCGGGGAACATCTCCTGCACGCCGCGGTCGAAAACGCAGGCGTTTCCATCGCTCACGTCCTGGCACGGCGTTCCCACCAAGCTGTAAGTGACATTGCCCATCAGCTTGCCTTCCAAAACGAAAGACAAGGTGGTGATCTCGAGTGTCTCGGGATTCAGGCTCCCGATCAAACCGCCGTGGGCATCGAGCGCTTCCACCATGTTCAGGGTGAGCAGGTCAAAGAATTCGGTGCCGGTGCCGCTGGAGACCGATTGGGCGACTTTTAGTACGACATCTTCCGTGCGTTGGCGTTCGAGCCGCGCCCGGATGGTGCCGATGCTGAAGGCGAGATCATCCGCCAGTTCCTGAAGCAGCTTGATTTCATCCGGCCCGACACTGCGGATCTCCGATCCATACAGGCCGAGGATGCCGAAAACACGGTCGCCGTCCCGCAACGGCAGACAGATGACGCTGCGATAGCCGCGCTGCCGTGCTTCGGTCAGCCAATGGAGGAAGGCGCTGTCGTCTTCCACGTTTTCGCAGACCACCGCTTCGCCACTCCGGATGGTCCTGCCCGCGGGACCCTGCCCTGTCGGGCTGTTCTCATCCCATGTCAGCCGGATCGAGGAGAGGTAGCCGTTCTCGATGCCGGCAAAGGCCATCGGTTTGATGAACTTCTCGGCATTGTCTTGGGCGTAGCCCACCCATGCCATCCGGTAGCCGCCGGTTTCCACCGCGACGTCGCAGATCTTCGTGAGCAGTTCCTCCTCACCGACGGCGCGATTCACCGCTTCGTTGCACGCGCTCAGCATTTTCAGCGCGCGGTTGAGGCGGGCGAGATCGAGTTCCGATCGCTTGCGCGCGGTGATATCGGTCATCCCGCCCACCATGCGTAAGGCTTTTCCCGACGGGTCCCGGATGACGAATCCGCGGTCCAAAACATAGGCGTAATCGCCATCCGCACGCAGGAAGCGGTATTCGCCGGACCAATTCTCGCCGCCCTCGCGGATGATCGTGCGGATTGCCGGGACGACGGCATCCACGTCTTCCGGATGAATGCGGCTGGTCCACGAGACGACGGAACTCTCCACTTCATCGCGCCGGTGACCGAAGAGCTTCTCGAAACCCTCGCTCCACCAGATTTCATCCGTGTCCAGATTCCAGTCCCAGACCGCATCGTTGGTTGCGCGGGCAACGATCTCGAATCGATGCTGGATCTCCCGGATAGTGCTTTCCGCCTTTCGGCGTTCAGACGCCTCCAAGGCGAGAGAGACAAGATTCGCCACCGCCGCTGCGAAGGTCTTTTCATCGCCCGTCCATTGCCGCGGCCGTCCCACGTGTTCGCTGCAAAGCACGCCGTCCACGACGCCATCGAGATGCACCGGCGCATCCAGCATCGAAGAAATCCCCAGCGGACGGAGGTAGGACTCGGTAAACTCCCGGGTTCGCGGGTCGTGGATCGCGTCGTCGGCGGAGATCACATCCATCTCTTCGAGGGCCCGGAAATAGGCGGGGCATCCTGCGGCACTCAGCTCCATGCCGGAGCTGTGGCGATGCGCGTCCATTTCATAGAGATCCGCGCAGCGGATGGCACTGCGGTCCTCGGTGTACCGCCAGATCCCCACGCGGGCCACCCCGAGCGCGCGGGCATGTGCTTCCGTGATCCGGCGGAAGGCGGTGTGCTCGTCGTCCGACTCCAGCGGCTGGATGCCGGTCAAGGCGATCAGCGAGTTCCGCTGCCGGACATAGCGTTCCTCTCCGGCACGCGTCCCTTCTTCCGCCTGCCTCCGCTCCGTGATGTCGCGCTGGACGGCGACCATGTAGTCGGGCTTCCCCGATGCACCCACTACCGGGACGATGTCAATCTCCAGCCAGATCTCGGCGCCGTCCTTCCTGTAGTTGATCAACTGGGTCCGGAGCGCTTCGCCCTTTTTCAAAGCGATGCGGATCCGATCCAGCTCCACCCGCTGGGTCTTCGGCCCTTGGAGCATGCGTGGGGACCTTCCGAGCGCTTCCTCACGGGTGTAGCCCGTGCAGCGGGTGAAAGCATCGTTCACGAACACAATGCGCGGTCCGGGTTCGTCGATCGGATCGGCCTCCGTGATGATCACGATGTCGTTGATCCGGGAGACGCAGGCCTCGAGCAGGCGGAGCTGTTCGCGGGAATTCCGGCGTGCGGTGACATTTCGAAAATAGACCGCCATTCCTTCGTCGGAAGGATGGGCCCGCACCTCGAACCACTCGTTGTAAGGCGGATAGTAGAATTCGTCCAAGACCGCCGTCTTTTGCTGCTGCATCGCGCCTTCATAGGCCTGGTGCAACTCCGTGCCGGTGATGTCCGGAAACTCTTCCCAGATCACGTTTCCGAGCAGTGTGGACCTCTGTCGTCGCAGGAGATTCTCCGCCTCGCGGTTTAAGTAAGTGAAGCGCCACTCCCGGTCCAAGGTGAAGAAAGCGTCGGTGATTTTCTCCAGTGTGGTGGAAAGGCGCTCGGCCAAGCGGTGGGCGGATTCCTCCGCGGACTTCTTCTCGGTGATGTCCTGAAACGCGCCTTGGATGCGTGCGAGTTGACCGTCCCCATTCCGAACGGCCTGGCCGATCGCGCGAACCCAGACGCAACGCCCGGACGCTGTGATGATCTGGAGTTCTTCATCGAAGGGTGTGCCCTCCTCGACGCAACGGTCGAAAGCCGCGATGATCCGGTCCCGGCATTCCGGGGCGTAAAATTCGAAGGCCTCGCGGATCGTCGGCGAGTAGCCTGGCGGCATTTCGTGGATGGCGCACACTCCGTCCGACCAAGTGACCCGGGCTTCCGGGAAATCCACCGTCCATCCGCCGAGCCGGGCATTTTGCACGGCGATGCGCAGCAATGCTTCATCGGCCCGCTGCTTCTCTGCCATGCGGCAACGCTCGATCGCCAGTCCGACCAGCTTCGCCTCCGTCTCCACCCAGGCCATGTCTTCCTGACATGGCAAGCGGTGCACGCGATGATAGATGCCCACGGTGCCGAGTACCGTTCCGTCGGTGGAGAAAACCGGAACCGACCAGCAAGCCTTCAAGCCCTGGCTGCGGACCCCGGCGTGGGCAGATTTCCATGCGGGATGGGTGGTAATGTCGGCGATGACAACTGGTTTTCGCGTCGCCGCCGCGCTGCCGCAGGAGCCGACATTCGGAGCGATCGGGATATTCCGTACCGCTACGTTGTATTCCTCCGGGAGATCCGGAGCCGTGGCGAGGGTGAGGGAGGTGCCTTCCGGATTCGCGAGGTAGATCGAACACGCGGTGCCCTCGCCAGCCCTCTCGCCGATGCGGCGGGCGATCCTTTCTAACACCTTGGCCAGCGGCAGGCCGGCGAGAATCAGCTCGAGGACTTCCGTCTGTCCGGCCCAGAAGGCCTCCAGCCAGTGCCGCTGCTGATATTCCCCCGTATCTCGCGTGCGCGTTTCGTTCATCTCAATACCGGCTCCCCCCATCTCTCCGGTGGAAGAGCCTTCCCGTTCACGGGAATTTAATAGAGCGGTTGGGCAAGTCTCGTCACCGACAATCTTGCAAAGCGCTTCGGTACGGAGCCGGGAGCTTCGCCGGATAAGACCGCGGTGAAAGTGCGGCGCTGATTGGGATTGCTCCCGCCGTCATTCGTGAAGGTGTAGGTGACGTTGGCCGTATTGTTGATGGTGGACCAGTTCACCATATCGGTGGAAGTCTGGATGGCGTACTTCAGGTTTTCCTCCGCGCTCGTCACGGTTGCCACGTTCACGCCGGCAGTATTTGCCGCCGAGGACCCGATGGTGGGAAAGCGGAGCTTGAGGCGCTTTTCGGTTTTATCGATCGGGAGGGCGATGACACTCGCATTGGTCGAGTTGAAAGCGGCGTCGAAGAGATCCATCCTGCCGTTTCCATTCAAATCGAAATCGTCTTTCGGGAAGGACACGAAGCCCTCTCCCAGCAAGCGGCGGGAAAGCAGGTAAGGACGCCCGTCCGCCCCGAATTGGAAGCCGAGCAGATCGGAATCCGGAATATTGGAGGCGTTGGTGGCGAGCTGGACCGGCTGGCCGGCAGTGTACGGAAGCTCGGATGCCGTGCTGACCGGCTTCAAATAGTGGATGCGGCGGGTGCGTCCTTCATACCATGCCACGCGCTGCTTTCCATCCGGCGCAGTGGCCGTGCGGATGCTTCGGGGAAGGGGGCCGCTGGCCACGGTTGCGGTTTGCAGGTCGGAAATGGTTCCGCCGGTAACCCAGCGTTTGAGGACGCGCGTTGTGGCCGAAGATACCGCGAAGTAAAACACACGGTCCGAGGAATTGAAGCGGACCGCCGACACGCTGTAGTCCACGAAGTTTTCGATGTTCACCAGAGGTGTCGTTTGGTGAACGATGGTGAGAATGCCGCCGATCTCCTTCGGAGTCGCCTTGAAGAGGGTTACCGTTTGGGCGGTGTCGAGGGTGAAGAACAGGCGCACGTCATTGAGACCCGAGGCCACGACCGCCGTGCCTTTCACTTCCGCGGCGACGGAGCCATTGAGCTCCACCGATGTGAAACTCCATTGCCCGGAAGTGTCCCGGCGCGCGTAGCAGAGTTCCTCCGTGGCCAAGCCGGGATTCCACACATACGCCACGTGAAGATTGCCACTGGAATCCCGTGACGCGCTGACACTGGAGATGGTGGTCGCCGCGTTGGGATCAATCTCCGTTACGGCCATCGATCCGCCTTGGAAGCTAACACATTTGAGCTTTTGGGTGCCGCCGCTCGCATGAGGTACCACCAGATCACCGCCATCGGAGCCGTCCGGTACGAAGAAGCCTTCCTTGTTGGCGCCTGTGATTTCGTCCAAGGGTCCCAAGGTCCAGCTTGGCGGCGTGAGATTCATGGCCGGCGTGAAGTCGATAAGGGCCCGCTTCACCTTGGCATTCTGGGAGAAGCCCTTGACCATGATGCGCGGGTTGTTCTGGGCGTCCGGCCAGAAGTACCAGACGTTGTTCGTTTCCGCCTCGCCGATCGCAACGCTATGCCAATTGGCCGGGTTAAGGTCGGCTCTCGCTTGAGGGAAAAAGAGCAGCCCCGCGGCGGCGGCCATGAACATCCGAATCATGCGACCGCCCATGACATGGTGTCGGCCCCGATGCAAGGCCGACGGAGTGACATGCATTTTGGAGTCACGGGGCAAAATTGCGGAGTCAATTTGCACATCCTGACATTTCCCGCGTGAGGGGAAGTGAGTTGTTAGGGATCCGGCGATTCCGATTCTTCCTTCAGGGGGAATATTGAAAATCAAGGTGGTATGGGTCGTGGTGGAGGATCGGGGGTGTGCCATTGAAAGCTATCCGCACGGGCCCGGTGACCGGTTTCAGGATTTTTCGCCATCCTGTATCCGAGTGTTTCATACAACATGGCGGCATGCGGTCTTCATCTAACTTTCACAATTCATATCTTGATGAAGTCGCGTGTGGCCAAAAGATCACTCAAGTCACCGAGGGCGGCTGCCCAAGCTCCCTCGGTGGAAAAAGGTGTGTGACTTTGCATGCGCATCAGCGCCTGCAACGAAATGGCGGAGGCGGGGAGGCCTCCGCCATTTCCATGTACTTAGGGACCAGCAAGCCGCGGCTGAATCACCAATCATCAATCAGAGTGCGCTTCGCGGGGACTGGGAGTGGGAGTTCGGCAGGCAGTCGGTTGGGATCGTGCGGTCCCGATTTTTTCACCTGTTCTCACCTGATAAGCAGGTGAGGAACAGGTGAAACTTCATGGCCCGGGGGTGCCATCGGAGTTGGCTGTTTGCCGGGGAGCGCCCGCCGGGGGGAGATTTGTCCATGTCGGCATGGGTGGCAGCATGCCATGGGGATTCTCAGGATCTACTTGCGCCAATGGTCCCCGCGGAGGTCGGAGGGTGTGGTGGGAGGTTGTGGTGGGAGGTTGTGGTGGGAGGTTGTGGTGGGAGGTTGTGGTGGGAGGTTGTGGTGGGAGGTTGTGGTGGGAGGGT
>Ga0307414_10000116_pt1 | contig 56780 bp, 43 predicted proteins | sample DK1Ometagenome_FD_203804 | JGI IMG/M metagenome (GOLD analysis project Ga0307414, IMG submission 203804) | Maize rhizosphere microbial communities from greenhouse at UC Davis, California, United States - DK15-O-3 | ecosystem: Host-associated > Plants > Roots > Rhizosphere > Soil | place: USA...
GGTTGGGCGGGCATATTCCTTAAATAAGGGTGCAAAGATATTAAGAAAGTCTCAGTGGTCAGTATTCAATTCCCAGATTATCTGTGAACCAGCTGCACTTTGCACTTTTCTTCGTATCTCCAGTTGCAGTGATCAGTTGGCAAGACAAGCGCAAATTGAGGGGCGGAGCCCTGACTTCTTCATAGTAAACAAAGGTTCAACTGGAAAAGCTAAGGGCGTAGCCCTGAAATCTACTTACCAACAGGCAAGAAAAAGCAGTAAGTACCTGGATACTTTACCACTTTCCCCTTGCCAACGTAAGTGTCACTCACTTTTCTCCACTTTATTGATGCCATTCGTGAGACGCGAACGGCGGCGCAAAAGAGAAAGCATTTTGTATCAAGTAGCAAGAATTTAGAGCCAACAGTCTAGAACCAATTAGAAAGTAGCATGTAGTCGGACACCTTACAACCTTCATACTATAAAAATAAAAAAATCCAATTGATCGAAAAAAGCACGGGGAAAACAAAAGATTATTCTGAAACACGTTTTTCAGAGTTCACATTTTTAAAAATTCAACAAAATCCCTGAATCCTTGAGGATTAATTAATGATGTTGATTAAAAAAAATTTTGATTTTAAAAATTGCACTAGTACATTTGGCACATGTTAAACACAGCAGCGACATATTTTAACTTCTTTTACTTTTACTTTCGAAGTCAAAATCGAATCGGAGCTGTGTATTGCCTAGCCTAAAACTAAAAGATAATATAAACACATAAAGCCCGATTCGAAAGAGTCGGGCTTTTTTCATTTAATGCTCAGAAAATTATGAAAGCGCACAAACAAATCAAAGACTGGGGTCTGGGACTAACCGGACCAACCATCATCGCAGGACCTTGCTCTGCAGAATCTCCGGAGCAGATCGAAAAAATCTGCCTAGAAATGAAAGAAAACAATGTAGTTCCATCCATGTTCCGTGCTGGAATCTGGAAACCAAGAACTAGACCGGGAAGCTTCGAAGGAATAGGGGAAGAAGGTCTAAAGTGGATGGAAATTGTTCGCCATCACCTGAATATCCCTATCACTGTGGAAGTGGGAAATGCTGCACATGCGGAAATCGCACTTCGAAACAATGTTGATGTCGTGTGGGTGGGCGCAAGAACTACTGTAAACCCATTTGCAGTGCAGGAAATTGCTGATGCATTGCAAGGTACAGACATTCCGGTAATGGTGAAAAACCCGATGAACCCTGATCTTGATCTTTGGATGGGTGCACTTGAAAGATTCCACGCAGTGGGTTTGACTAAACTGGCAGCCATTCACAGAGGCTTCTCTGATGCGTACGATAAGAGATACCGTAATAAGCCAAACTGGTCTATGCCAATGCACTTAAAGCGCGTGTGGACCGGAATGGAAGTGATCAATGATCCAAGCCACATTGTAGGAAAAAGAGACGGTATCCTTGAAATCGCTCAAAAAGCGATGAACTTCGGCCTTGATGGGTTGATGATCGAAACTCACCATGACCCTGATAATGCATGGTCTGACGCCAAGCAGCAGGTGACCCCTAAGCGATTGAAGGAGATACTTTCAGCTATTGATTTCAAGAAGCCTTTAGAATCTGAGCAGCCAAGCGAGCGATTGAATGACCTTAGAAGAGCCGTAGATCATATGGATGATCAATTATTGGATATTCTTCAGGAAAGATTTGCGGTGATCGACCAAATAGGCGCTCACAAAAGAGAGCATCACCTTTCTGTATTTCAGTCTGATCGTTGGAAAGATGTAATGGAAAGCCGCACTCAAAAAGGTATACAAAAGAATCTTAGCGAGAAATTTATGAAAGAATTGCTTTACTGTATTCATGAGGAATCTGTGAAGCGTCAGGAGAAGCAACTGAGAGAAGCAGATCCGGTTAAGAAGTAAGGGTAAATAGTTTATGGGCCATAGCTAATAGACCATGGTGTATGGCTGGTAGTCCGTGGTTTATAGGTAATAGTCCATGGACCAAAAACTATTGACTAGACTATGGACCATCTATTATGGTCTATTTACCATGAACCATCACAAATTATAATACATAATCACTGAGCTTATTGAAATCTGAGGGGAAGGCTTCCTCTCCCCTTAGATTTTTATCCTAATTTTAGGCTCAGTAAACCCCAACTCTTTGTGAAGCCAATACTCTTTTCTGAAAGTGCATCTGTAGACCTTACCGCAATACTTAGCGAGCTAAATTTCTCTTCCATTTTTGTACTGACAGATGAAAATACAAAAATCCATTGCCTTCCCAGGTTAGAGGAGAATCTTCCTGTAAACAGTACATTTTTTACCATTGAACCGGGCGAAAAGAACAAGACGATCTCAACTTGCACGACTATTTGGGCCGCGATGACAGCTGCCCGCTTGGACAGAAAGGCCCTCTTTTTAAATATTGGTGGCGGTGTACTGGGTGACATGGGAGGATTTTGTGCCAGCATCTATAAAAGAGGTATCCGGTTCATCAATATGCCCACGACACTACTATCTCAAGTAGATGCAAGTGTAGGAGGAAAATTAGGAGTAGACTTCGAAGGTTTAAAAAATCACTTGGGCGTATTCAATGAACCCGAAACAGTCATTGTAGCTCCTGAATTCTTGGCAACATTGCCGGAAAGGGAAATCCGGTCCGGCTATGCAGAAATCATCAAGCATGGCCTGATTAAAGATAAAACCTATTTCGAAAGCCTGGATTTTGACAATTGGCAAAATTCCTATTGGGCGCCAATAATCCATCATTCTGTAAAAATTAAGAAAGCTGTAGTTGAAGCTGATCCGAAAGAAGCAGGATTGAGAAAGATCCTGAACTTTGGACACACGATCGGACACGCTTTTGAAACCTATTTTTTGGATGGTCCCCGCCATCTCCTGCATGGAGAGGCAATCGCTGTTGGAATTATTTGCGAAGCCTGGCTTTCTCACAAGAAGCTTGGGCTTTCTCTGGAAGAATTGGAGGAGATACAGGCTGCATTCTTAAAAGTATATGGAAAAGTAGCTGTTTTCGAAGAGGACCTTCCGGAAGTTCTTGATTATTGCCTACAGGACAAAAAAAATGAAGGCAAAGAATTGATGTTCTCCTTGCTTAAATCAATTGGTGATTGCGAATTTAACATCCCTATCACCCGGGAAGAAATCCGTGAATCCATCTATTATTATCAAAATTTACCTCAGATCTAATCACTCATATTTTGAATACCGAAACCATGGAAACCATTCATCTGGCTCAAAAATCAGATTTTTCGGCTACCACTATTCCACTTCCTTCATCCAAAAGCGAATCCAATCGAGTATTGATCATCGATGCATTGACTGAAGGCAAAAATACACTGAGCAATCTTGCCGAAGCTCGTGACACTCAGACAATGATCAGTTTGCTGAAAAAGAACCCAGCAATATTTGATGTCTTGGATGCAGGCACAACAATGCGGTTTTTAACAGCATATGCAGCGATTACCAATCAAAACAAAGTAATGACGGGGACACCACGTATGTGTGAGCGACCAATTGGGATACTCGTGGATGCATTGCGGACTGTTGGTGCTGAAATACACTATTTAGGAGCTGAAGGCTATCCACCTATGGCGGTTCATGGCCTTCCAGAGCAGAAGAGTGACACCGTGAAAATCAGAGGTGACGTATCCAGTCAGTACATATCTGCGATGCTTATGATTGCGCCATTGCTACCAAAAGGGCTGGAAATTGAGCTTGAAGGCAAAGTAGGTTCAAGATCTTATATAGAAATGACCCTGGATACGATGTCCCAATTTGGGATCAGGTATACGTGGGAAGAAAATAAAATTGCTGTCCCTCCACAAGCCTATCAGCCCACTGCTTTTGCGGTAGAAAGTGATTGGTCAGGGGCTGGGTATTGGTTCAGCCTGTTAGCCTGTGCAGATTCTGGAGCGCTTTTTCTGGAAGGATTAAAAGAAAACAGTCTTCAGGGAGATTCGGCGGCAGTAGAAATCATGGATCAATTGGGAGTGAAAAGCACCTTTCAGAATGGTGGGGTTTTACTTCAAAAACAAGGGGTGAAAGGATTAAATGCATGGGATTTCACCCATTGTCCGGACTTGGCCCAAACCATTGCAGTGACATGCGCAGTTTTAGGTCAGAATGCAGTCTTCACAGGGCTGGAAAGTCTCAAAATAAAGGAAACTGACCGGATACATGCCCTTCAACAAGAGCTGGCAAAATTTAATGCAGACCTAAAGGAAATTGAACCAGAAGTTTATCAGGTGATTCCATCCATTACCATGCCTTCTGAAGTGCGGATCCATACGTATGAGGACCACCGAATGGCAATGGCTTTCATGCCCTTGGTGACCAAAACAAACGTGGTCATAGAGGACCCTGCTGTGGTGAACAAATCTTATCCGAGCTTTTGGAAGCATTGCCAACTGGCGGGGATTTCCAGCGTCATCCAGTCCTAATATATGAGCGATAATCTTAAAATAGCTATTCAGGGCGTTCCTGGATCTTTCCATCATCAAGTTGCCCTCCGCAATTTTGGGGAAAACATCGAGGTGCTTGATTACACCACTTTTGAGTCAGTGGCCAGAGCGGTGGCAACCAGTGAAGCAGATTATGCAGTGATGGCGATTGAAAATTCCATTGCGGGTGCAATTTTGCCCAATTATGATTTGATCGATCGCTATGGGCTGGGTATCCGCGATGAATATTACCTTCCAATCGCACATCAGTTCATGGCACTTCCCGGTCAGACGATAGAAGACATCAAGGAAGTCCGTTCACATCCGATGGCACTTTTACAATGCAAAGCTTTCTTTGCACAGCATCCACATATTCAACTGAAAGAAGATACGGATACCGCTTCCGTGGCAAGGGGTATTGCCGAAGGTAACTGGAAAGGCATAGCGGCGATAGCTTCAAGTATTGCAGCTGAGATTTATGGGATGGAAATCCTCGCACAGGATATTCAGACGATAAAGAGCAATTTTACCCGCTTCATTATTTTGCAAAAGGAAGCGGTGCAGTTGACAACAACTCCCAATAAAGCATCCCTAAAAGTGACCATTCAAAACCAAAAAGGCGGGCTGGCAAAGTTACTGACTTTGATCGCAGACAATGAAATCGATCTCAGCAAGATCCAGTCCATTCCCGTGATTGAAAAACCCTGGGAATATGCATTTTTTATCGATGTGGTATTTGAGGATCATCGCGTTTTCTCTCAAACAGTTGACGAAATCCGGAGTGGATTTGGGGAAGTGAAAATTTTTGGTGAATACATGAGTAGAAAATAATGAAGAGCTTTGCAGATCGAGTAAATAACGTTGAGGAATACTATTTTTCCGCCAAACTCAGGGAGGTTAACCAACTGATTGCTGATGGGAAGCCAATCATCAATTTAGGAATTGGCAGTCCGGATTTAGCCACCGATAAATCCGTAACCGATGCCCTCAAGAGCACGACAGATAATCCCCAGGCACATGGATATCAAAGCTATCAGGGCATACCTGAGTTGAGAGCATCAATGGCCGGATTCTACTTCAGAGAATATGGGGTTAATCTGGACCCCAACAAGGAAATCCTTCCTATGATGGGTTCCAAGGAAGCCATCATGCATCTCAGTATGACATTTTTGAATCCAGGAGATGAAGTACTGATCCCCAATCCAGGCTATCCCACTTACACATCAGTGACCAATCTAGTGGGAGCAAAACCGGTTTATTATTCAATTGACTTGTCAAGATCAGGCAGGCCAAATCTAGAAGAACTGGAGAATCAGGATCTCACTAAAGTAAAGCTCATGTGGATCAATTATCCACATATGCCAACTGGGGCTCCGGGAAGCGAGGCAATTTTAACTGAATTGGTGAACTTCGCCAAGAGACACCAAATTGTCCTGCTTCATGACAATCCATACAGCCATATTCTCACCAAGAAGCCGACCAGCATTCTTTCGATCCCCGGGGCCAAAGAAGTGGCTATGGAACTGAACAGTTTAAGCAAAGCGTTCAACATGCCAGGATGGCGGGTGGGGATGCTGATGGGACGCGAGGATTGGACGGGCAAAGTGCTAAAAGTAAAAAGCAATATGGATTCCGGAATGTATTTGGGTATCCAAAAGGGAGCTATTGCAGCCCTGAATCTTGGGGAGCAGTGGTTTTCAGAAATTGAAAGCACCTATCAAAGCCGAAGAAAATTGGTGTGGAAACTCGCCGACAAACTTGGGTTGAGTTACGATCAAAATGCAGCAGGTCTATTTGTCTGGTGCAAAGTACCTGCTGGAAAGACAGCAGATAAGCTAGTGGATGAGTTACTTTATGAAAAAAATATCTTTATCACACCAGGTAAAATATTTGGTTCAGAAGGCAATGATTATGTGCGATTCTCACTCTGCATGCCGGAATTCAAGATTCTGGAGGCAATAAACCGTTTTAAATAAGCTTTTATGGAAAAATTACACATCATAGGACTGGGTCTACTTGGAGGTTCTTTTGGCTTAGCCGTCAAAGATAAATTCCCGGAAACAATCATCTCAGGATGGGATGCCAATGAAAAAAATCTCCAGGATGCACTGAACATTGGGATCATTCAGGAAGCCAAAGAAACACCTGATGCAGACACAGATATCATCATATTAGCTACTCCGGCGGATACATTGGGTAGCTTACTTCAACAGACATTGGATCAGGTTGGAGAAAACACGCTGGTCTTTGATGTAGGCTCCACCAAGACATCGCTTTGTAATCTGGTGGCCGATCACCCAAAGCGCAAACAATACCTTCCGGCTCACCCGATTGCGGGAACAGAATATTCAGGCCCTAAAGCAGCATTGATTGGCTTACTTGACAGGAAAGTCCTCATCATTTGCGAATTGGAAAAAACGGATCTGCAGTTGAAGGAGAAAGCGTACAAACTTTTTGATGCCTTGAATCTTAAATTAAGATTTATGGATCCTGAGGAGCATGATCGGCATCTGGCTTTTGTATCCCATCTTTCTCATATTTCATCCTTTATGCTCGGCAAAACCGTCTTGCAGAAAATGGAAGATGAGAAGAATATTTTTGATATGGCAGGATCTGGTTTTGCCTCCACCGTTCGGTTGGCCAAATCGAGCCCGGCTATGTGGGCACCGATATTCACTGAAAATAAAACGAATATTCTCGCTGCACTGGACAGCTACATTGCCAACTTATCCGCTTTTCATGATAAAATCTCTGCTGGAGATGGCCATGGATTAGCCGATGATATGACAGAAATCAATAAAATACGGGATATTCTGGATCTGGAAAGATGAACTGTTTTTCACTTTTATTTCGTTTAATCAGTATCTTAATAACTTCATAGAATTCCAAAACTTCAGAAATAATGGGACTTCAATATATTCAAGATCAGGAAGGTAATACCACGGGTGTAATCATTCCAATCGATGAGTGGCAATGTCTTAAGAATAAATATGCGGAACTTCAAAAAGAGGCAGTGGAAGATTCATCAGAACTTATTACTTGGCAAAAAAAAATCATAGATGAGCGATTAAAAGACTACTACGATAATTCCGATAAAATCAGTGATTTTGACAAAACGCTAGATGATTTCGACCGGGAAACATGAATATTTTCTTTGTCAATAGACCCAAAGTCAATTCAGATATAAAATTTGCTCTTGACCACTACAAAGCGATCAATCCAAAGTTAGCGAAGCAATTTCTATCAAGAATTCGCGAAGCAAAAACGCGAATTGCACACTCTCCAGAGGGATTTCAGATAAAATATAACCAAGTTCGGACGATTTTACTCAATCAATTCCCCTACCATATTCATTATCTAATTAACAGCTCAAAAAATCTGATTATAATTCTCGCGATCATCCACGCTCATCAAAACCCTCAAGATTATTCAGGAAGGTAATCTATTCAACTAGCAAAAAAGCAGATTATAAGATACTTCAATCCAAAATTCCGTATTTTTATCCTATTAAACCTAAAACCTGAACTTATATGAAGTATTTTTTTAGTCTTGCGCTATTCCTCCTTATATCCTTTGCCGGATTTACCCAAACGGCTGATCATTGGACCACCGTAGCGGCAACCAATGACCCTATTCCGAGACATGAAAACTCATTTGTGGAATGTGATGGGAAATTCTACCTGTTAGGCGGACGTGGCATCAAGCCTATAGAAGAATACGACCCGAAAACCAACACTTGGAAGACTTTGGCTGAAGCTCCCATAGAATTTCACCACTTTCAGGCTATTTCCTACAAGGATGAAATTTACGTCATTGGCGCCCTGACAGGTGGTTATCCGCACGAGACTCCCCTAACTCATTTCTTGATTTTCAATCCAAAAACCAATACTTGGCGTGAAGGGGCGGAAATTCCCGAAGATAGACGTAGAGGTTCTGCCGGAGTTTTTACCCGGGGTGATAAAATCTATATGGTCTGCGGAATAGTTGATGGACATTACGCCGACTTTGTGCCTTGGTTTGACGAATATGACACGAAGACCGGTGAATGGAAACAATTACCTGACGCACCCCGACCAAGAGATCATTTTGGAGCTGTACTTGTAGAGGACAAAGTATATGCCGCAGGAGGTAGAACATCCCATGCAGAAATTGGGAAAGTCCTGGATCTGGTAATTTCCGAAGTAGATTACTTTGATTTCAAAACCAATACGTGGAATACAGTTGAAGCTAATTTGCCTACTCCAAGAGGCGGCACTTCATCTATTGGCAAGGGTCGATATTTGCTCGTGATGAATGGTGAAAGCACTGTACAGGAAGCCTCACATGCGGAAGTAGAAGTACTTGACACCAAAACCGGGACATGGTCTAGACTGCCAGATCTAAATCAGGGAAGACACGGCACGGGGGTGATCTATTACAAAGGCAAACTTTACGTAGCTGCTGGAAGTGCCAATCGAGGCGGTGGACCTGAACTGAACGATATGGAAATGCTAGAATGGAAATAAAATTCTAATAACTCCCCACTATGTCAACTTGCCACGTCCTGATTAAAGTTGACATTTTTTTTTATTTTCCTTCTTTAGTTTATTATAACGATTTACAAAATACGATTTACGGCATTTTTAATTCTAGGCAGATCTATTCGATCCGCTAAAGTCTGTTCCATGATCTAATGGAAGGCCATCCTTCCGCAGAAAGATTTCAGGGCTACGCCCCTTTGCTTTTCCAGTTTGGAATTTTGTTTTCTAAGAAGAGGTCAGGGCTACGCCCCTGGATTGTTAAGAGCTGTTCTGCAAATTGATCACCCTACCTCCGGCAGCCAGTTGCGACTGGACTATGTCACTTGGTTCTCGGTTCTTGACTCTTGATTCTTTCTTGGTTCTTACTTTTAAAATACTGTTTACTTCAAAATCAGTTGTATTTGAGCTTCTATCTCTTTCGCTTTTCTTTCGGCTTCTTCTACGGGAAGCCCTTGTTTAATTCCAGGCCGAAGATGGCCTGTGGAAGATAACCAGGCGTCCCGTAGCAAAAATTGCCTTTTTTGAATCAATTGAAATAGTGCCTCTCCTTCCGAAAAAGGTTCTATCGCACTCTGAAAATCATCAAAGTCCCTTACTTCCGTTTCACCCAAGAATAACAATATTTCTTTTGCCATCAACCAATGTCCAACTTCATTGGGATGGACTCCATCTTCTGCTAAAAAGAAAGAGGAGTCCGCTTTCCGCCGATCTTCCAGAAACTTTCGCATTGGCCAGTGAATATCTACCACTTGCCATTGGTCTGAATAGCGCTTGGATATCAACCAAGTCGCATAAAAATCCAATACATTGGCATATGCCTCCCCTTTCTTAGAATCATAAATTGGAGAGGTAACATAAACTGCTTTAGCATCAATTGAATCTATTTTCGAAGAAAGCCAGTTGATCCCATTCTTGTATTTCAGGAATCTCGAATCATCCAAAGGCAGATAAATTCCATCGTTCATCCCATAATTCACAAAGACTAAATCAGGCTTCAGCTGCTCAAAAACCCTATCCAACCGCTCATGAAGATCAGGTCGGGGGAAATCCCCTCCTGCATGCCCCTCCTCTGAAAGGCCCGACACCGTTTCACTTGGTAGACCTACATTAATCCATTCCAATTCAAATTCCGGGTGTTTTAACCGAAAATAAGTCTCTACATAAGAGATGTAGTGACCAGCATACGTGATACTGTTTCCTAAAAAAACAATGCGCTTCACATCCTCTGGAATGGCGGAAGTTTGTTGTGCAAGGCCATTGAGCTTGAACAATAGCATAAACAAAAATAAAAGGAGGCTTTTAGCCATATCTTCAAGATTAAGGTAAAGAAGATGTCCAAGTTAAAAAAATCTTTCTTTTAGAAGGCTTTGCAAAGGGGTACTTCTTTCCATTTCTGAATTTTCTTTAAAATAATTTGCGCAACTGATTCATTGCGTATATATTTGCAATGAATCAGTTGCGTATAAAAATGAGGAGAGACATATTCCAAGCGATAGCAGATCCCACCCGCAGGGCGATCATTCTTCTACTGGCTGTGCAGGCAATGACCCCAAATGCATTGGCAACGCACTTCAACAGTAGCAGACAGGCAGTATCAAAGCATATTCAAATTCTCAACGAATGTGAACTGCTAAGCCAGGAGCAGCAAGGCAGAGAAATTTACTACCATCTCAACGCTGACAAAATGAAAGAAATAGAAAAATGGCTGGAGCAGTTTAAGAAATTGATGGCCAAACGATTTAACCAATTAGATGATGTATTAACAAAACTCAAATCCCAAAAAAAATGAACAAGACTATCCTTTTCAATTTCCTTGTAGATAAGGAAAAGAAACAAATCAATGTAGAAAGGTCTTTTGATGCACCACGAGATTTAGTTTGGGCGGCATGGACCGAAGCAGAAATTCTGGATCAATGGTGGGCGCCAAAGCCTTATACTAACCATACAGAATCATTGGAACTGAAGGAAGGTGGACGTTGGCATTATTATATGCAGAGTCCTGAAGGTGAAAAACATTGGTGCATTTTTGATTATGATAAAATCGAGCCGGGAAAATATTACGCTGGAAGTGATGCTTTCTGTGATGAAAATCAAAAAATCCTGACCAATATGCCTAGTACTCATTGGCATAATTCGTTCACTTCTGAAGAAGATCAAACTATTGTCCATTGCAGACTGACGTTCAATTCACTTGAAGATCTGGAGCAAACTATTCAAATGGGCTTCAAAGAAGGATTCACCTTGGGGCTTGAGAATCTTGATCAGTATATCAACGCTCAATTTTACCTTAGAAAACAAAAAAAGACCAGTCGAAAAGCAAGAGTATCGAGTTATCTCAATTTCCCGGGAAATACGGAAGAAGTATTCAATTTCTACAAGAAAGTTTTCAGGACTGATTTTGTTCAGGGAATCCAGCGGTTTGGCGATATACCTGCTTCCTCAGACCATCCTCCAGTTTCAGATGCAGTAAAGAACCTGATCCTGCATGTACAGCTGCCTCTTCTTGGAGATCATATTCTGATGGGATCAGATGCACCTAAAGAAATGGGATTCACAGTTACTCCGGGCAACAACATGCACATTAGCTTAGAGCCTGACAGCAGAGAAGAGGCAGATCGGATTTTTAAAGAGCTTTCTGCGGGAGGAGAAATATCCATGCCTATCCAAGATATGTTTTGGGGAGCTTACTATGGAAGCTTTAGCGATAAGTTCGGGATCAATTGGATGGTCAGTTACACGGCGGAATAATCAGAAAGAATAAGTGGCTGTCTCAAAAGTACCGTTTTTGCGAACAAAGTGAAGCAATAACGTCACAACCAGTTTATGAGACAGCCGGTTACAATAAAATTAACAGGAAGACTTTTTTAATCCTTCGTAATCTTATCCACTACCAACGCAATAGCACCATCGCCAGTCACGTTGCAGGCAGTTCCAAAACTATCCATGGCAATGTAGAGCGCGATCATCAAACCTATCATTTCTTCGTCAAAACCCAGAATTGCCTGTAAAATCCCTATGGCAGCCATTATTGCACCGCCGGGAACTCCAGGAGCAGCAATCATAGCAATTCCCAACATAAAAATAAATCCTGCAAATAGCGTAAATGTAAAGGGCTCTCCGTGTAAAATCATCAATGCCATGGCACATGCTGTGATTTTCATAATACTTCCAGATAAATGAATGGTCGCGCACAGAGGGATCACAAATCCTGCAATTTTTTCAGAAACTCCATTTTTCAAGGCCTGCTCCAAGGTCACAGGAATCGTAGCTGCGGAAGATTGTGTGCCCAATGCCGTAAAGTAGGCTGGCATCATGTTCATCAACAAGCGGAGAGGATTTCGCTTCACAATAGCTCCAGCTATTCCATATTGAAGCAATAAAAGCAATATATGAAGCCCAAAAATCACTCCAATTATATTTAGAAAAACAGATAATATGGAATATACCTGTCCGCTAAAAGCCATATTTGCAAATATTCCTAATATAAACAAAGGTAACAGCGGCACAATGACGTTTTCTATCACCTGCATAATGATGATCTGAAAGTCTTTAACTACCGGCTTTAAGGTTGAATTCTCCTGGTAAGAAAGGCCAAGCCCTATTATAAATGCCAAGACCAAGGCACTCATTACGTCCAAAACAGGAGGTATTGAGATACTAAAATATGGGATCAGTTCTTTTGCATTCTCCGCTATCTCCGCTGTACTGTTTACGTGAGATTCCAGCAAGGAGGGAAATATACTTGAACCAATGAAAAAGGTCATGAATCCCGAAAACAGTGTGGACCCATAAGCTATTGCAGCAGTAAGTAAAAGCAATCTACCAGCTCCTTTTCCCAGATCAGAAATAGCCGGCATGATCAATCCCATGATAATCAACGGAATAGCAAAACTTAGGAACTGGCCAAAAAAAGCATTGAAAGTGGCAAATATCCGATTGAATGATTCTGGCAAGTAAAGGCCAAAAATGATCCCTAATACAATCGCGATAAAGACTTTGAATAAAAGGTTGGAGAATAAATTCTTCATTAATTAACTGGAAATAATTTTTATTACTGAAATACCTGTTCAGAAGGATGAGGTTGCTAAGATATAAGGTTTACACCCCAGGTCAGGACAGTTGAACTGAAAAATTTACACTTCTTGTATAGGCAACATTTAAATAATGTACTATGAAAACAGGTTCAGTAATGTTCATCTTTTTGTTGGGCAGCCTAACAGCACTTGCCCAAACAGAAGATCTTCCGAAAACCGTTGCTGGATTTCCGGTGAATTATGACGAAAAATCTATCCCCGCATACACTTTACCTGATCTCCTCCTGCTCAAAAATGGAGGGATCGTCAATGATTCTACCACTTGGAAAGAAAAAAGAAGACCGGAGTTACTGAAGGAAATCGAAGAAATACAATTTGGCAAAATGCCTCCTCCACCTTCAGACATATCCTTTAAAATAGTTGATGAGGGAAAAACGGCTTTTGAAGGAAAGGCTATTCGCAAACAAGTGACTATTTACTTTACCGAAGACACTACTGATCACAAGATGGACCTGTTGCTCTACATACCCGCGGAAGCAACAGGGCCTGTACCTTTATTCTTCAATGTTTCATTCGTAGCGAATTCACAAGTGGCCGATGATCCAGAAGTGAAAGTTGGCAAAATATGGAACAGAGAAGGTCAAAAAATCTTAGCAGACCAACCGAGTAGATTTCCAAAAATCAACATCGAGCAGTTTGTTGAAGCTGGTTTCGGATTTGCCACCGTTTATTATGGTGATATCGAGCCGGATTTCAAGGATGGAATTGAGTATGGAATCAGAAGTTTGTATTTAGAAAACGGGCAAAGCAAGCTTAAGCCAGATGAATGGGGAACAATTTCCGCTTGGGCTTGGGGACTTAGCCGAGCTATGGACTATTTCGAGAAAGACACAGCTATAGACGCCACAAGAGTAGCCATTCATGGGGTTTCCCGACTCGGAAAGACAGTCTTATGGACTGGAGCAAAGGACACCAGATTTAAAATGGTAATCGCCAGCTGCTCTGGGGAAGGAGGTGCAGCTTTAGCAAGACGCGATTATGGGGAAAACATCAAACATCTCTCCGACACTTCCAGATATTCTTATCAGTTTGCGGCAAACTATAACTCCTCTTCAGACCATGTAGACGATTTACCTTACGATGCTCATTCCATAGTCGCACTGATGGCTCCAAGACCCTTGTTGTTACAGACAGGTAATAGCGATTACTGGTCTGATCCAAAAGGAGAATTGCTTGCAGCAAATGAAGCAAAAGCAGTTTATGAATTATTTGGAGAATCTGGTCCAAGCACCATTAAAATGCCAGCAGCAGGAGATACTTCATTGCTGTTCAACAAATTGGGATATTTCATGCATGAAGGTGGACATGGTACTGTTCCATCCGATTTTCCAATCTTTATTTCTTACATGAAGAAGTATTTATAGAGATTCCTCGCTCAGAATTGTGATTTCTGGTCTACTCGTGCTGCTTTCGCTACTGCTATTTTCTAAGAAGAGGACAGGGCTACGCCGTTAACTCTGAAAACTGAACAGAGAACACTGTGACTGGTTTCTGACCTGCCTGCCAAGGGCGGGTTTCAGATCTAATTCCCGGCTTCCTAATCAAAACCTCCTGCTCATATGATCTCTTTTTCCTAAAGTTCAACTGATTCTGAATGACTTACAAGAACATTTTTTTTGTAACTTAAAGGATCAAGTGACAGGTCTCCAAACCTTCAATTTTTGATCAAATCAAATTTTTATTTCAATAATTACATTTCAATCCTACTAAATAAACCTATGAAAACCATTCTAACACTGGCATTTGCCCTATGCTGCACGATTTGTTTTGCTCAAGATGAAAAAGAAGTAGCTTCTCAAGTTGAAAAACTGCGACTGGCACTTATTGATCCCACAGCCGAAGTCCTAAAAAATCTAAGTTCTGAAAAATTAAGCTATGGCCATTCCAGCGGAAAACTAGAAGATCAAGCTCAGTTCATAGAAGCTTTGGTAAGTGGGACTTCAGATTTTGCGACAGTAGAATTTCAAGATCAAAGCATCCAATTAGCGAAAGACGTGGCCATAGTTCGTCATAATCTAGCAGCGAATGTGATGGATGGAGGCAACTCAAATTCGATTAAGATCGGAGTCATGCTAGTTTGGCACAAAGAAAAAGGTCAGTGGAAAATGCTGGCCAGACAAGCCTATAAATTACCCTAGGCCATCTGAATAATTACAAACTGACAAAAAAATACTGCCAATGTAGTTCTTGAAGTAAACTATATTGGCAGCAATTGGAAAACATTAAAGCAACTTTTGACTAATCCCGCTCATTTCGGGTAGACATACTCACTATCCAACCTCTTCACGAACAAATAGGGGATCAAATTGAGGTATCTAGAAACAGAAATCCCGTAAATCGTATTTGCCTTTATCATAAATTCTAGAGTTTCAGACTTCAAATTCCTACTTTAACTCAGAAGTTCGGTCCTGTTCTGTCGGTTTTTTATGCCAATAGGAAGCAAGTATGGACCCAGTGATATTCATCAGCGGACCAAAGACTGCCGGAGCTAATCCTACAGTAGCTATTTTACCCATTTCCTTGGCGATTCCTGATGCCAGTCCTCCATTTTGCATACCCACTTCAATGGCAATAGTTCGGCAATCTTTTTCATTCATACGAAGTGCTTTGCTCGCCCCATAGCCCAGTATATATCCTGCTACGTTGTGAATCAACACCAATATAATCAAGAGTGGACCTATATCTAACAGACTATCCCTTCCTGCCGCTGTGATAATGGTAATGATCAGCGCTATGCCGGCCATTGAGACGATCGGCATGAGATCATCCAGCCACTTCGCTTTTCCCTTCAGAAAATAGTTGAACAGCAGGCCTGCTCCAATTGGAATGATCACCATTTTGATAATATCCCACATCATATCCAGTACATTGATCTCCACAAACTCGCCTGCCAGCATTCCCATCAAAAAGGGCGTCACAAAAGGTGCAAGTAAAGTAGTCACAGAGGTAACTGTGATCGACAACGCCAGATTTGCATTCGCGAGATAACTCATCACATTAGAAGCCATTCCGCTGGGTGAGCAACCGATCAGAATAATGCCAGCAGCAATTTCAGCCGGCATGCCGGATAGTGTGGCTAAAATAAATCCAATGATGGGCATGATAGAAAACTGACAAAGAACTCCAATAATGACTCCTTTGGGCATCTTTACCACTCCAAGGAAATCCCGCATACTCATCGATGTCCCCATCCCAAACATGATGATCTGAATAAGGGGAACTATAAGCGCACTGAACTTGAACTCATTGTAGCCTACAAAATATTGCGGGAAGTAAAGTGCGGAAGTCACCGCACCAAAGATCATCATAGAATAGGCAAAGCCTTTCAACTTTTCATTTCCCAGAAATGACAGCGCTGTGATGAAAAAGAAGCCAATCCAAAGGAAGCCTGCATTTTCCAATCCCGAGAATATACTTATAGCGATGGCTGCCAGGAATAAAATTACGGCAGCAATGGAGAGAAATTTATAGATCTTGGGGTTCAAATCGTACGAATATTTTGGGTGGATGAATGGAGTTCACCCAAATGCTTGTGGAAGCACTTGGGTGAGGGTAATTAAAAAAGATAGCTATATTAACTATAGGTTCTATCATGTGAACGCTTCTCATTCCACATGTCAGTAGGTGCAAAGTAGGAACTGTCTGACTTATGCAAATGGGCTTTTACCACCTCTTCATTCAGTTCGATGCCTAGTCCAGGGGCATCCAATGGAACAGGCGCATAACCTTTGTCTATCATTTTGCCTCCACCTGTCATGGTCACCATATCTTCCCACCAAGGAATATCCACCGAATGGTGCTCCAAGGCTAAGAAATTCTGTGTAGCTGCGGCGCAATGCACATTTGCCATAAAAGAAACAGGAGTTCCCGCCTGGTGCATCGCCATCGAAATCCCTTTTTCTTCGGCATAATCACCAATTCGTTTCGTCTCCAATAACCCTCCTGATGATGCCAAATCCGGGTGTACAATATCCACGGCGTGATTATCAATCAAATCTTTGAAATATTCCAGCAGATAAATATCCTCTCCTGTGGTCGTAGGTGTATTGAGGGCTGTGGTAATCGTCTTATGCTGCTCCCACATCTGCCAAGGCACCATATCTTCGAGCCAAGCAAGTCGGTATTTGTCAAGAGCCTCTCCAAGTCGAATGCAATTATTCAGATCAAAATGCCCATAATGATCTGTGGAAATAGGGATATCGTAGCCGACCATTCCGCGAACATGATCCACAATCTTTGCTAATTCATCCAATCCTTTCTCAGTGATCTGCACTCCAGTAAAGGGATGCGCTGTATTTGAGTAGGACATGTATCCCCCCTGCCACTGACTCCTACCCAGTTTGAAAATCTCAGGATTCACGATACAGCCTGGAATATCCATAATCTCACCAATGGAAACATCCATTTTCAACCAGGTATACCCTTGCTCTTCTGTTCTAAACTTGATCAATTTCAGCTGTTCTTCCGGAGAATCTGCTTCTGGTGTATCAGCATACAGGCGTATTGAATCCCTGTATCGTCCTCCTAATAGCTGCCATGCAGGCACATTGTAAGCTTTCCCACAAAGATCCCAAAGGGCCATTTCCACTCCACAAACGCCACCAGCCTGCCTCGACTGCCCACCAAACTGCTTGATGATCTTAAATATTCGCTCCACATTACATGGATTTTCGCCTAGAATTCTACTTTTAAGCATCAGGGCGTATTTCGGATCAGCACCATCTCTGACTTCCCCTAACCCGTAGATTCCTTGGTTGGTATCTATCCGGAGAATGGCCGTTCCGCCCATTACTGCAGTATGGGCATAGCGTAAGTCTGTAATCTTCAGATCCGACGGAGCTGATGCCCTGCGAACATTTTTAGTAGTCTCGGCCATCGTATCTTCAATGCCCAGCCCCATAAGTGCGGTCAAGCTTAATCCGCCAAGGGCAGTTTTCTTTAAAAAATCACGCCGGTTATCTTTAGTGAATGGATTGTCAATTTCTGCCTGTCTGGCAGCGACATAGGCTCTTTCCTGTTCTTTATTTTTTTGGATAAGCGTCTGTAATGTGTTTTTCATGTTATTAAGGGTTTTAGTTAAAATAGGCTTGGGGAATTTTGTTTGACTATCGGATCCTTGGCAAAAATGGAAATGAAGCAAGCACCTGAATAGTTAACAGACCATAGTTGATAGTCACCTTCTTCCCAGAGTTGGCAGAAATGATCTGACTATCACCATCATTGATGAAATAGCTGATATTGTTCGACCTTTCTATTTCCATAGGAAAAAGCAACTACTTTCAATAATTTCTTTCTTTCAGGTAATTATCTAATTCTTCTTTGTTCATAGGAAGTTGGCCAGGATAATTATTCAACCAGTCCAAAAAATCCTTCTTAATATCTTCGGTCCACTCACTGTCAATCTGACCTGCCAGGTATTTACCTTCCTTCAACCGCAGGTGACCAAACTCATCACGTAGCCCAGTAACTTCTGAAGTAAGTACCAGCTCTTCTACCAAATAAGCAGGTATGAAAATCACCCCGTACTTCTTTGCTAAAACCACATCGCCTGGCAATACGGTCGCTCTCCCCACTCTGATGGGAGTATTAATAGTAGTCAGCATCATTTGTTGAATGTAAGACGGGTCTTGCCCCTTCATCCAGGCATTAAACCCTTCTATTTCTGATAATCCTTCCTGGTCACGAACAGAACCGTAGAAAATTACGCCCCTGTTGGACTTGGCATAGATGGCATTACCGAGGTTATCACCGATTAGTGTACCATCAACAATTTTACCATATCCATCCGCCACGTATACATCACCATTTGTCAGAATATCGATTGGCCATGAATTGGTACCTCCCTTTGGTGACCTTCCCTCCTGCTCTACGCCTTGTGTTTTAACTTGATTTTCCAAGTCAGGCCTCAAAGGCATGTACTGAGCAGTGACCACTCTTCCGGTCATGGCTTCTTCAGGCAACATAATCTGCCAATCTCCTTCATATTGATTCTGAAAGCCTTTATTGCGCAGCACTCCCCAAGCTTCTTCGATGGATATATTCTTTAATCTCTCCAAAATGGAATCAGAAACTTTAGGTCTCCCATCTGGAAACCGCTCTCCGGTCCATTGAGAAGTCAAGGCCTTAATGTATTCAGGGGATGCTCCTACAGTCTGGGCATGCAATGCTTGCGTAGATAAAATTAAGAGGGTAAAGAGGGCAGCAAATCGAAAGGCTGCCCTTAGGGTTTTGGTTTGAGAGATAATGTAGGTCATTGTAATTTTGATAAAATTGATTTTAAGTGTTAGCTGGTATTTAAGAACTAAAACTTTCACTGAATTCCATAGCTATTTTCCTTGTTCGGTATCATGCTTATTTCGCCAATGGCTTTGATAATCTACATTGTACCAGAAGATTTCAATTACCAGTTTATTCATCAGGGTTTATGAGTAATCCAAGGTCAATAGTCTACAGCAACTGCAAATTTTAAGATGACCAATGTCTGTTTTACCCAGTTAGTCTGATCAGTTCAATAACTTCCTCAACGATTTCTATGCTTGGCTTAAGACAGACTTTGAAAGCCGGATTATTCGAAAAAAGGAATATCCGGAACTGCATGTTTTTTCATCCCTTCTTCGTTGATTTCCACTCCAATTCCCGGTTTTTCCGAAAGGGTAATAAATCCCTCTTCAGTTCTGGGGCCATCATAAGTGACGATATCTTTCCAGAGATCGTCCTTATCCATATAAATTTGCCATTCCATAATCTGAAAGTTGGGAACTGATGCACACACGTGACAGCTGGCCATGGCTCCAAGGAATGAGGCTACCATATGCGGGGAAAATGGGACATAATAAAGATTTGAAAGATTGGCAATACGTTGGCCTTCACCAAGTCCCCCCGCCTTCTGCAAGTCAGGCATGATAATATCCACTGCCCCCTCGGCAAGCAACCCTGCAAATCCATAGGCCAGATAAATATTTTCTCCGGTACAAATAGGTGTACTGGTTTCATGTGTGATCCGTTTGTAGACGTCAGGATTGTCGGCTGGCACTGGTTCTTCTAGCCACATCAGGTTTAATGGCTCGTACATTTTTGCCATTTTCAATCCTGTGACTGCATCATATCTTCCATGCATATCCACACATACATCGATATTGGGACCTACACTCTCTCGTACTGCGGCAATGGCATTGTACATTCGATCGATTTCGGCAGGGCTTGCAGTCCAGTTGTAACGGTCATATTTATTGGGATCTCTTCCATCGTCTACGTCAAATTTCACAGCAGTGTAGCCACGGCTCACTGCATCTTTTGCAGCTGTAGCGTAATCTTCCGGAGTGGGATTAGTGGATGTATATAAAGCTGTATCACAATACACCCGAATTTTGTCCCGGAATTTCCCTCCCAAAAGCTGGTACACCGGCACTCCAAATACTTTTCCTGTAATATCCCAAAGAGCAGTTTCAATGGCTGTAAGTACTGCCACAAATACACCGGATTGTGCTCCTCCAAAGAAAGCACCTTTTCTGATTTGCTCGGCAAGACGGTTTGGATTCAGCGGGTTCTGCCCTTTGATCTGATTTCCTAGCCGCTTCACCAAATGATAAGTACCATGTATTGCATCTACTGCTTCCCCACAGCCCCATACATCTTGGTTGGTGTAGATTTTTACATAGACTGCCCCACGGACAAAGCCACATTTAACATCTGTTATTTTTAAATCAGATGGGTTGGAATAAGGATTTTGTTTTGCGACAGCAGTAGTAAGACCTCCAAAAGTTGTCAGCAAAGAGGCAGTGGCAATACCGGCAACTGTGCTTTGCTGCAGGAATGATCTTCTTGAATTTTTAGATTTCATAGGTTAGTTAAGGGTTTGTAAAAAAAATTACCAGGTCCGGTTCTTTAATATTTCTTGGATTTGTTCTCTTGGTATGGGCAGCTCATCAATATGAGCAGTCAGCCACTCCGAAAAATCCTTTTCAATTTCATCCGACCATCGGGTATCGATTTGGCCCGCTGTATACTTTCCTTCTCTCAGACGCTGGTGCCCAAACATATCCCGGAGACGGACCACCTCCGAAGTAACTACCACTTTCTCCGCTAAGTGAGCAGGGATAAATGACACAGCTCCGTCACGCCCCAAAACCACATCACCCGCCATCACCGTCGCCTGACGGATTCTTGTTGGCCGATTGATGCCTATCAACATGGTGTTCAAATCTCCTGGTTGATTATGATGGGATGGATGGTAGCTGTTGATAAATGAGGTGAAACCACCGATTTCTTTCAACCCTACTATATCCCGAACTGCCCCGTCGTACACAATTCCGTTTCCCGACTTTGCGTAAATAGCATTGGCTACATTGTCTCCGATAGTGGGCCCACCGTTATGGATTCCAAATTGATCCACTACATAGACATCTCCTTTCACCAGTAAATCCACAGGCCAGGAATTCTGACCCCGCTTCCCTTCCTTCTTCCCACGTTCGTCAATAGCATCATGAATATCCGGCCTCCCGGGCATGAATGTAGCAGTTACTGCCCTGCCCACCAGAATACTATCCGGATTGATCACCTGCCAACCATCAGCATACTGATATTTATAACCTTCATTTTTCATGACAGCCCAAGCTTCATCGTGTGTCACAGTCCGCATCCTGTTTAAAATATCATCCGAAACCTTGGGCCTTCCATCTTCAAATCGTTCTCCCTCCCATTTTTGGGTCAGAAATAACATTTCCTCGGTTGAAATCTGCTGTGCGAAAGAGTTTGCAGCTACAAAAACTGTAAAGATTAAAATTATTTTAAACTTCATATTTATCTATTAAATAGTATGAAAAGCCCAATTAAGGGCCCCTCTTGATTATTTATCCCACCATACTTTTGTTTCCAGATTATCAGGTCCCTGGCTGGCGATGGCAGTGCTTACATTTTCAGAGTTCACAGAAATTTCTGAGTTTGGATAGGTCAGGCGGTTAATAAAGACAACCTCACTGCCTTCAAATGGATTAGGTGCTAATTCTGGATAGCCACTTCTTCTGAAATTGGCAAAGGCTTCTGGACCGATTAAGAAACACGAAATCCAATATTGGATATTTATCTGCTCCAGTGCATTAGCTGGATTAAAAGGATTGGCAGACAAGTAGGCAGAAATGGCTGCAGGGGAAATGGCAGATCCTACATCGACAGTGCCCAGTTGTTCCATATGTGCACGAACGCCGGTATTGTAATATTCCTCCACCGTACCTGTAGTAATCCAGCCTCTTTCTCTTGCTTCAGCAAGTAGCAGCAAATTTTGAGATGCAGTCACCAGGAAGCTTGGGGCAGTATTCTTTGCCAATCTTCTTCGATCTGCTTGTGCAAATTCATAAAAACTGGTCAACCCCAGTTCCGCCGCTGCTGCTACAGCTCCACTATTGTCATTGCCCATTGGAATTCCTACATGTATATCCGCATCATAAGTGCCTGAAGCTGGAGTCTGTTCGGGTCCTGATTTAGCACCTACATAAGTCACCGCAATGGCGGGCAGACGAGGGTCATCCGTACCTTGAAGATGGGCTACAAAAGGGGCAGTCAAATAGAAATTTGCAGCTTCTGTAGAATTCAACAAATTACCGATTGTGTTCGTGTAATTAGGATCATGGTTAACCTTTGCATTGTCTGCATTGGTAAGGATTACTCCTCCTTCAAAAGCAGCTTGTACAACACCTGCTGCTCGGGTAGGGTCAACTTCGCTCAACCTCATACCTGCCCGGAGCAGAAGAGAATAACCAAAGCTCCTCCACTTCTCCAGGTCACCTCCATAAAGAATATCTGCGGTTTCCACTGGTCCTGATAGATCTATAGCCGCAGCCGCTTCCGTTAGTTCCTTGATCAGATCAGCGTAAATCACTTCCTGAGAATCATATTTAGGCAGATAGATTTGCTGTGAATAACCAACTCCTCCCTCAAAATAGGGTATACTACCATAATCGTCTGTCAACACCATGAACGCAAAAGCTTGGATTATCCTCGTCATTTGCAAGAGATTTGACCGCGAAGGATCATCCTTGATCCGGCTGATTACATCCCGGGTATTCTTGATCACTTCCCGGTAGTATCGCTGCCAAAGTTCTTGTGTGGACAGGCGGTTATCCTGATTGTAATTGGCCCCGGTCAAGACACCCGAATTTGGAGAAATAACCTGTTGTACCACCCCGACATCATACACGAGACTCCCATTGGGGTATGCACAGCCTACAATTGCAGCATTTAATTGAAATGCCGGGTTAATAGAGGTGGCATTTACTTTATTGGTATTGAGTTCATCAAAGTTGTGATCACATGCCGAGCTTACCATCAGCAGTGTCAAAATAAGCAGTAAGTTGATTGACTTTTTCATGATTGCTGAGATTAGAATTTAACGTTTAGATTGAAGCCCAAGCCTCTGGTGGAAGGCAATCCGGTGGATTCCATCCCTACCAAATTGTCCGAAGAATACCCGAACGTTTCAGGATCAATATTGTCCACCCACTTCTTAAGCATAAAGACATTATTAGCCACAAAATTCAACTTGACAGATCTGAATGGCTGATTGCTTGGAAGATGCTTAGTAAAGTCATAGCCCAAGGTTATTTGTCTTAACTTCCAGTAACCTCCATCATATATTACCGGCTCCACAAGTGCCTGTGAGCGCACCACTTCCCAATAAGATTGGACTGGGGCCGCTACTGTATTGACTTCTCCTGCTTCATTCACTCCAACTCCTACCACGCCACCTTCACGACCTTCAAGAGTCATCTTGTGCAAACCGTGCCGAATTGCATTAAAGTTGGTTCCGGAGAGCATGATGTTTCCAAGTTTGAAATCGATCAAAAAGGAGAACATCACCCCTTTGAAATTGAAGGAGTTATTGAATCCACCGACCCAATTGGGTAATGCAGAACCAAAATTGACCAGATCATCCGTACGTAATGGAAGTCCATTTCCTCCAAAAATCTGTCTTCCCTGTTCATCTTTTTTATAGCCAAATCCTGCTACCTGCCCCATTTCCATTCCTACGATTTGTCTCAATTCTCCATTGAATACATGTGTACCAACAGTGATTCGCTCACCTGGTGTATCACTCAAAAGACTTAACACCTTGGTTTTGTTATATGATCCGTTGAAGGACGACTCCCATGTGAAGTTTTCAGTTTCAACTGGAACAAGTGTAAGGAGCATTTCTATCCCCTTATTTTCACTTTGACCGCTATTGATCGAAGTATTTACAAATCCTGATGCATCAGAAATCTGGGCGCTAACAATCTGGTCCGTAGTCAATTTGCGGTATGCTGCCAGATCCAAACTCACCCGTGCCTGGAACATGCTCAACTCCAATCCAACTTCTGCTTCACCGATTCTCATTGGTCGCAGGTCCGGATTTGGAAGATTGGTGCCAATTGGTGCGCCGACAGGCTGCCCATTGAAAAGGTTAGTGTTGATTCCGTAAAAAAGCACATTGCTATAGGCTCCTACATCAGCATCACTTCCTACTTCAGCATACGCGGCACGTAACTTTCCAAAGTTGAACCAGCCTGAAGTCTCAAGATTCTCTCTAAATACCCAGCTCGCTGAAACGGAAGGATAAATAATGCTTCTGTTTTCTTTGGACAAGGTGGAGAACCAATCATTTCTTACAGTTCCGGTTAGGAATAGCTTGTCCTTGTAGGAGAATTCTGCAGAACCATATAAAGAGTTTACCGCACGCTCGTTGAGATCATAAAGTGGGTCTTTTGCCCGACCATTTTGGACTGTATATAGATCCCTTACAATGAAATCAGTCACTTGCACGCTGTTCAGATCGGATCTTCGCTGCATGTGGTTTCCTCCAAAGTTTGCATTGACCATGAAGTCTCCGAATTCCTTTCTTGCATTGATCAAGAAATCAGTGTTGATTTCTCTAAATCTCCTCGATTCCTGGGTATACATCCCATTCACAAAACCCGCAGGAGCTGGTGCACGGGATGCAAGTCCGGTCGGAAAGTTGTTATATTCCTGATCTCTGGACCAGTAATCTTCCCCTACTCTACCCTGAACAAATAACCAGGGAAGTATATCATATTTGACGGATATATTTCCGAAAATCCGGTCTCTTCTAATATTTTGAAACTGTTCTGCAAGTGTAAAATAGGGATTGGTTCTATTTGTAAAGCGTGAATAAATAGCTTCATTCCCATTTGCGTCGTACTTATTTTCATCAAGTACATTTAAAGGCATGGAATTGGCCAAATTGTACAATGCCACAGGAATTGTGTTATCCTGCTGTCCGACATTTGGTGGGTTGGTGTTTTTTTCAACAGAATAATTGAAATTCCCTCTAAAACTAAATTTGGGTGATAAACTATACCCAAAGCCCAAGTTGATGGTTTTTCTGTTATAGCTGTTGTTAGGCACGATTCCCGTGCTGTTCATGTCTGAGAAAGAGAGGCTCATGCCACCTTTTTCGGTATTGGTTGCCAGGGTAATCGAATTAGTTACATTTTGACCATTTCTGAAGAAATCGCCAATCTGATTACGAACGGGTTCATAAGGAAGTGTAAGTCCATTGAATAGAACCTGGGTCATTCCCGGCTGAAAGCGCTCTCCAAAAGACCATTGTCCAGAGGTGGGATTAGGAGTAGTTGGCCGTACTCCCTGCTCTCCCTGACCATACTCATACTGATAATCTGTAAAGTCAATGGGCGCTTCATTGGTATAATTCAAGTTATACGTTATGCCAATGCCTTTACTGTCATTCTTGGTTTTTGTAGTGATCATGACTACGCCATCCTTTGCCCTGGATCCATAAAGTGCCGCTGCGGCAGCCCCTTTTAAAATGGTCATCGATTCGACATCATCCGGGTTGATACTGGTAAGGCCATCACCACCATCAGAAGTATTGCCTCCACCGCGCACTCCTATGGAACTGTCAGAGGCATTATTTCCAGGATTTGTACCAAAGTTAGTGTTATCGATTGGTACGCCATTGACTACGATTAGCGGATTATTTTGTCCAGAAATAGATGATTGTCCACGGATTCTGATTTTGGAAGTACCACCTGGGCCTGTTCCAAGTGAGGAGATGGAGACACCGGCCACTTTACCTTGCAGTGCATTCATCACATTTGGGGTCCGGTTGATAGTGAGTTCGTCGGCCTGCACGGTAGATGTCGCGTATCCTAGACTTTTGGCTGATTTCTCGATGCCTAGCGCTGTCACCACTACTTCTTCCAAATTACTTTCATCCACCTTCATAGATACATTCACTACGGTCTGGTTCCCCACTGGTATTTCTTGTGTGAGGTAACCCACAAAAGAGAAAACAAGCGTAGCATTTTCACCGGAAACTTCAATAGAATAATCTCCAGATGCATCAGTCACTGTTCCTACTGAAGTACCTTTTACCAAAATATTTACACCTGGAAAACCAGCTCCGGACTCATCTTCCACTTTTCCGGTAACTTGCATTTTTCGGGCTTTAAAAGAATTTTCCCGCAAGGAACCGACTGTATTTTGCAATGCATAAGCTCCAGCTTGACTAGAAGCTGGATTAGAAGTTGGGATGAATTGAATTGTTGATGCCACGGCTTTTCCGCGATCCTTTTTTTCAAAAATGATATAAAATTTTTCCCCGGCCCGTTCATAACTAAGCCCGGTATCTCTGAGGATTGATTTCAATCCTTCTTCTACAGAAGCGAAAGATAATTTTGAGGAGGATTTGATCTTTTTAGATTGGACCAAGTCATCTTTGTAAGCGATTGATACCTTAAAATAATTTTCTAATTCTCCCAGGACTTCCTTTAAAGCTGCAACTTTAGCCCTGGGTTTTTCATTTGAATTAAATTCTGGCGCTGAGGCTATCAGGTCATTTATTTGGGCGTTCGACAGCCATGGAATCGAACAGCTTAAACACATAAATAGTAGAAGCTTTCTCATTGTAATTAGGTTTGAGGTTATTTGGGAATTATTTATTTTGGGTTACTTAATGAGGTATTTACTTTGTTCTTGCTCTATTTCTATATTGAAAATTTTGGAGATTTGCTCCATAAAATTTTCTGCATCACCTAAAGGCATTGACCCTGAAGCGGTCTGCTTTAAGGCTGATGAATTCATTACTTCCACTTCAATTCCATAATTGTTCTTTGCCATCTTGATGATCTCTTCAAGGCTGGTTTCATCCAGATTGAGAATGTTGTCTTTCCAGGAAGTATACAAGGAGGTGTTTACCTGCTTCCGCTGATATTTACTTTCCTTGAACTCCACCAAATCTCCTGGATTCATCACAATCTTGCCTTCCTTTTCCTTCACAGGAAAGCTTAAGGTCACCAAACCAGAGCTTAGCACTACTTCAGTCTCTTCTGATCTATTGTATACATTGAATTCAGTCCCCAATACTTCAATTGAAACTCCCTGTGAACTGAATACTTTAAAAGGCTGATGATCTACTTTATGGACAACATCAAAAAATGCCTCGCCTTCAATATTAATTTCTCTGGCTGTTTGGCCTTCCCAGTTGTTGATAAATGACAGCTGAGAATTCGCATTTAAGATTACTTTGGAACTATCGGGCAAGATGATTTCTTTGGTTTCGCCATATCCAGTTACATAAGTTATTTGCTCAGGCTGCTGATAATAATAGATTCCAAAAGTAATCAGCAAAACAGCCGCGAAAGAAGCAGCAACAGTCAAGTATGGTCTCCGTTCCTGGGAGACCTTCAAGTGTTTTGGCAGAAACTTTATGTTTTGTTGAATTCCTTCCCAAACCTGCTTTTTTTCAGCGGGATTCATTTCAAATCGAGCTGCTTCTAAAGCCAAAACTAGCTCCCGGGATTCTTGGAGGATTGTGGACTTTTCGGGATAATGAGCTTGAAAAGCATTCCAAAAATCCTCATGTTCCTCAGTCGGATTAATCACCCATTCTCTAAAAAACTGATGGGTAACAAAATCATCTACGGAAAAAGATCGAAATTCATTAAAAATTTGGTCCACGCTGACTCGTTATTAAGGTTTATACCTTTAAGAGTTCGAGTTCCTCAAAACCTCATCATATTTTTTTGCTTTTTTTCTAAAAAATAAGATTAACCATAAAGAACGCGGGAATAACGTAAAATCCACAATTTTAAAACAAGCTTCAGGGATCTCTCACTACCGGTAACCTTTGGTTTTTTTGACCTCGAAAGTTTTAACCCTAACTCAACAATGTCATGTAGCCTTTTTCATATAATCACTGTTTATCAGTGATTAACATAAGTACAGTAAACAGGAAATTTGCTATTTTTTGAGGGTTTAACCAATAGTCAGAAATATCAATAAGACCTTCGAGGATTGTTAATCCTCAAAGGACAGTGACCTTTCAAGTCTTTTTGTGACCTCGCTGGCCTAGTTAGAACCTGTTCAAAACAGGTATTCCCTTTGATAGCAGTTAAAACAATAGTAATCTTTGCGCGCTTTTCGGCTTATGAAAGGCTTACCCAATCACCCCAACACACAAAAGCACCACTAGTTTAATCACTGCCTTCATACATTGGAGTGCCTTTGAAAGCAGATTATGTGCAGAGGCGGTAGTGATTCCCATGATGCCAGCGATCTGTGCGTAGCTGAATCCATTGAAATACTTCAAAACCACAATCTCCCGCTGTCGCTTGGACACTTTTTCTAATGCACGAGAAATTTTGATGGTATTAGTATGAGCCTGGTCTTCATATATAATTCGATCTTCGGCTGAACAATCAGATAGTTGGGATAATACTTGATCATCTGCAGGGGCAAATCGCTTTCGGTCAAACTCTATCTTCTTTACAAGTAAATTCCGAAGAGATTTAAAAAGATAAGGAGTAACTGATTCGACTTGAGAAAGTGAGTCACGCTTGTTCCATAGTTCGGTAAAAAGTTCCTGAATACAATCCAAAACCAGGTCACGGTTATAACAGATATGCATCCCATAATTAAAAAGTGAATCAGCAAATTTTGTATACAAACTGGAAAACGCCAAATCATTGCCCTTTCGCATACTTTGCCAAAGGACTTTCTCGTCTGGTTGTACAGCAGGTCCTTGCGCCGGACTTTTAGAAATAAATTGATCAAGCATATCCAATTCAACCAAAATATTATTGCACTATATTTTGATTTTAAGATAGTTAATTTTTTATTCTATACCAACCGCCTGCTTTTAAACTGTTATAACTCATTTATTAGGCAAAAGCACTTACCATGAAAAAACCAACATAGTTTCCTAAAGCATACCCTAAGCTTCCCACAGGTATTGCAGGGAATAAATAAAGAACGGTTTTTGATAAAAACATTGAAATTAATCCTATTCCTAAATAGGCTCGCTAATCCAGTTCATCCTGAAAATTAGAGAAAAAGTCATGAATAGTACTTGCTACTAGTTCAATTTCCTCCTTCTTCAACCATGGATTCAACGGAAGTGAAAGTGCCTGTTTACTTAATCTACTTGCATTTGGAAAGTCTCCTTTCTGAAAAAATTGCTTCATTTCAGGCAAGATTTGGGGATAATGAACTGCAGTTCCAATTCCTTTTTGTTTCAAAAATGCTTTTAAAGCATCCCGCTTTTCTGTACAGATTACAAATAGATGCCCATTATGGGCTTCGTCTACTATTTCCCTTGGCAACTTCAATCCTTCGATGTGGCGTAATTTCTCCAAATATATGCTTGCCAATCCTTTACGGGTTTGCTGATAAGAAGAAAAATACGCTAGTAGAACATTCAGAAAACCAGCTTGAAGTGTATCAATCCGGCTATTTCTCCCAATGAGCACATGCTGATCACGAGTGAGTTGCCCATGGTTACGCAAAAGCATTATTTTTTCAGCCAGCTCCGAATTTTGAGTTACACAAGCTCCCGCTTCCCCCAATGCTCCAAGATTCTTGGTTGGATAAAAGCTCAGACAACCAATATCGGAAATAGTTCCTGCTGCCTTTCCATTTTGAAATGCGCCAAATGCTTGGGCAGCATCCTCTATCACTTTAACTCCCCGATCTTTTGCCGCTGTCCTTAATGAGTCCATACAGACCATTTTTCCGTATAAATGAACAGGAATTACAGCTTTAGTCCTTTCTGTAATAGCCTGATGCCAATCCTGTCCCAACAAACCATCTTCCTCTACGTCCCAAAATACAGGCTTAGCACCCACCAGACAAACAGCTTCTGCAGTTGACACCCAGGTCATAGCAGGCACGATGACTTCGTCTCCCGGACCAATATCCAGTGCCCGAAGAGCCAGTTCAAGGGCATCCGTACCATTGGCACAAGTCAGGACAAACGCAGAATTAAGTTCTCCGGACAAATTCCCTTCCAGCAGATTTACTTCTTCTCCGCCAGAAAAAATACCTGCATCCAACATGCTGGCAAACTTTGTTCGTAGCTCTTCTTTTAACTTTTCATCATGTAGTTTTAGGTCAAGAAAGGGGATCTCCATCCAATAATTTTGCTAGTTTGATACTTAAATTCTTGCGTGAATAGTTGGCAATCGAACCGGCTACATTCTTTCGGCCGTTTCTTTCAAACAACTTTCTCAACTGGATTTGGATATTCACATGATCGGTATGTAAGATTACTTTGCCAGCACCGGCATCATCCATAATCTTAGCAGAATCGCCATATGGATCTCCCAGAGCAAGTATGGGCAAACCTGTAGCCATGTATTCAAAAAGTTTCCCCGGAATATTCCCTTTCGCATTTTTAGTATCAGTCAGGATCAAGACCAACGCATCGGCTGCTTGATAAAATTCAAAAACTGCACGATGAGAAACGTATCCTGCAAAATTCACATGAGCCGTGAGCCATCCATCAGAATTCACTTCTTCGTGTACCTTTTCACTTACCCTCCCGACAAATGTGATACTAACAGTAGCCTTTTCGTTTATAAATTCCTCACGCATTGCTTTCAGCAAAGGAATAGGATTGCGAATAGAATCAATCACCCCGGTATAAACTAGGTGTAAAGCCCCTGCAAGCTTTTCTTTCGGAGCAAAATCAACTGGCAAATCTTCTGTGTCAAACCCATTTGTCAGCAGATCGATATGACGACCTGCTAGCTTCTGAAGTTCGTGTTGGAATGTCGGAGAAATGGTCGTGACCACATCCGCCTCTTTTAAGACCGATCTTTCTAATTCCTGATGTCTTTTTCGCACCAAATTCTGCATGGGCAACTTATCCAGAAATTCCCATTGCGACCAAGGATCCCTGAAGTCACTCAACCAGAAAATGCCTGTTTTCCGTTTCAAATCTCTTCCTATTAAATGGATTGAATGCGGTGGACCAGTGGTGACAACAGCCTGGAATTGTCCGCTTTTTACCAGATCGGTCAGGAACTTTACGGACGGCTTCACCCAAAAAATCCGTGGGTCAGGAATCATCACATTTGCCCGAAGCCAAATAGCCGCTCTTTCTACCAAGCTTCTATCTTTTTGTTCCAAAACCCGTGAAGCATGCTTCTCTTTTTTGCCCCTGATCCGGTCGAGCAACTGATAAGGCTCCCAAATTGGGAATTTAATTACCTCTAATTCCTGTGGGATTCCCTGCTCAAGCGTTTCATCTTTAAGATCAAAATCAGGGTTTTCAGGCGTAAAAATAACAGGCTCCCAGCCAGTCTCAGGCAAGTATTTGGCAAATTTTAGCCAGCGCTGCACTCCTGAGCCTCCGCTTGGCGGCCAGTAATAGGTAATGATCAAAACTCTTTTTTTCATAAGCGCACCATGTCTTGGGCACAAAGTACAAAGTACATTCCTTTTAAAAGCAGTATTCAAAAAAAGGAGCAGGTTTCCCCACTCCCTAGCATTAAGATCAGCCCTTAACAAACTTTGAACCCAGCAGAAAGAATTTAGAATCAAGAACCAAGAGTCTAGAATCAAGAATCAATAGCTTTGAACCAAAAATCAAGGGGCATGGCCCTGAACTCTTCTTAGCATACAATGCTTCAAAAGGAAAGTAGAGGGGCTCAGCCCTGAAACCTGCTTACTGTAGGCAGGTACGAAGGGCGGCTTCTGAAACAAAGATCCCGTAAATCGTAATTCGTCAATCTTAATTTACAAGAAGTCAAACCTGACTTTTCACGGCCTCTTTCTACTCCCTACTTGATACTTAATACGTTCTATTTGCTACTAATTCTATTCTCCCTGAGCCAAAGAATATCCCCTTACTCCATCAAATGAATATAGATTCTCTGTCTTGATGAAATCCAATCCCAACTCCTCGATCTGTTTCAGTAGCTCACGAACCTGTGCATGAGAGATCAAAGACTGTTCAGCTGTCTGGAACCGGCATCTCCAATGATCTGTGCAGAATGATTCTTTCATTCCTTGAGGGAATACCTTGATTCCTCTGTTGGTGATCAACGTCAATTGTAACCCTTCTGCATTAGCCTGACGAAGTTTCTCTCCCAATACATCTGGATTACGTCCTGCCTCATCCCACTCCACAAACACATCCACTCCGATCAGCTCCTTCTTTTGCTTCGGTACATCTGTCACAAAAATATTCATAGGGGAAGTGCTTTCTTTGTCAAAAGAAGCAGGAACCATAGTCTCAGGCATCTGGCCCAATCTTTCGATCACTGCGTTTGCAAATTCTTCTGTTCCTGCTTTTTTCTTGGAAAGCCCCTCTTGATAAATATCGCCGGTATGAATACCATCTTCAAGCGTTTTCATCCATGCATTGGAAATTTTCTCAGCTACTTCAGGTTGACCAATATGAACCAGCATCATGATCGCGCCATTAAGCAAGCCGGAAGGATTGGCGATTCCCATACCCGTGATATCTGGTGCAGAACCATGAATAGCTTCAAACATGGCCACTTCTTCTCCGACATTAGCAGAACCTCCGAGACCTACCGAACCGGTAACTTGAGCTGCCACATCAGAAATTATGTCTCCATACAGGTTTAATGTCACGATCACATCAAACATTTCCGGTCTATCTGCGATCAGCGCTGTTCCGATATCAATGATTTTGTGATCATTTTCTATTTCAGGATATTCCTTGGCAATTTCATTGAAAGTCTTGTGGAAAAGTCCATCCGCCAACTTCATGATATTATCCTTGGTCATGCAAGTCACTTTCTTACGGCCATATTTTTTGGCGTATTCGAATGCATAACGGATTATTTTTTCAGACCCAGGTTTGGAGATCAATTTCAACGATTGATACACTTCCTGCGTCTGTCTGTGTTCTATACCTGCATAAAGATCTTCTTCATTTTCACGGATGATCACCAAGTCAGTCTCCGGAAAATGGGTTTGAATGAAAGGTGAAAAAGATTTACAAGGTCTTACATTGGCGTATAATCCAAAAGAAGTTCTTGTCGTTACATTCAAAGATTTAAATCCACCCCCTTGAGGGGTAGTGATAGGTGCCTTCAAGAAAATCTTGGTCTCCCTTAATGATTCAAAAGCATTTGGCTCCATTCCTGAACTGATACCTTTGAGATAAACCTGCTCCCCAATTTCAATCACATCATACTCAAGTTGGGCTCCGGCTGCTTCTAGGATAGCCAAAGTAGCTTTCATAATTTCTGGACCAATTCCATCACCATACGCTACGGTAATTTTTCTTTTTGAAGACATATTATATTAGGGATTTAATTTAAAATTCTGTTTGCACAAAAGTAAATAAAATTGCGAGAAGGGGGGTGAACGGGGAACAAATTCCATTGGCATTCTTCCTGTAAACACAAATGCGTAGGTATTCAGGTAAATGAAAATGGATTTTACAGGCACCCTGTTTGGGTTTGAATACCCTCCTTGTATATTTGTTTAATACTCAACAACGAACTATGGCTGATTTTAAAAATATCCTGACAGATGTGAAAGATGGAGTGCTCTATCTCACGATCAACAGAGAAGACAAAATGAACGCGTTGGATTTTGACACTTTGGAAGAATTGAAGGGGGTTTTTGAAGAAGTATCTGACAAAAAATCAATCAAATCAGTAATTATAACAGGCGCTGGCGAGAAAGCTTTTGTGGCGGGCGCTGATATTAGTGAGATCGCTTCACTCAATGAAGTGAATGCTCGAAAATTTGCAGAAAATGGCCAGGAAATTTTCAGCATGATCGAAAACTGTCATAAGCCAGTTGTAGCTGTGACCAACGGCTACACCCTTGGTGGCGGATGTGAACTAGCGATGGCCTGCCATATGCGTATTGCAACCGCCAATGCTAAATTCGGTCAACCAGAAGTGAATCTTGGAATCATACCCGGATATGGAGGCACCCAACGGCTTACAATTCTAATAGGAAGAAGCAAGGCCAATGAATTGATGATGACAGGAGATATGATTGGCGCTGAAGAGGCCAAGTCTCTTGGTTTGGTAAATTATGTACTTCCTACTAAAGATGAGGCAATGGCCAAGGCTGAAGAGATAATCGGTAAAATCATGAGTAAAGCTCCATTGGCGATTGGTATGATAGTCGATTGTGTGAATGCAGTTTATCTTGCTGATGAAAATGGTTTTCAAACTGAAGCAAATAGCTTTGCAAGATGTGTGAAATCCGGAGACTATAAAGAGGGAACTTCTGCATTTTTAGAAAAACGAAAGCCGCACTTCAAAGGAGAATAAGTTCCTTCCCATGAATGAGTAATCTCAAAAATCTTGCAGGCCAAACTGCCGTATATGGCCTGAGTAGTATTCTCGGGCGATCCATTAATTTTTTAATGATCATCGTATACACCGCCTACCTCAGCAAAGAGGAGATGGGGTCGTTTACGAGTATTTATGCGTTGATTGGCTTTTTTAACATTGTCTTCACCTACGGAATGGAGACATCGTTTTTTAGATTTTCTACCGGAAAAAACCTCGATCCGGCTAGCGTATATAATTCTACTCAATCCACGCTTATTGTCAGCACATTAGTGATGGGTTCAGGGTTATATTTATTGGCTCCATGGCTGGCGGATACCATGGATTATCCCGGGCAGGCATATTTATTCAGATGGTCAGCGCTGATTCTTTCTTTTGATGCTATTCTGGCAATCCCATTTGCAAAACTCCGGCTGGAAAACAAGGCGCTCATTTTTGCGACAGCCAAGCTCATCAATATTTTCCTGAACATTTTCTTCAATCTCCTCCTGATTGTAGGCTTTCCTTACCTGATTTCCAATGGGATGATCCATGAGGGATTTTTAGGATATAGATCAGAGTGGGGGGTAGAGTATGTTTTGCTTTCAAATCTTTTTGCAAATGGCTTGATCATTCCTTTTGTATGGTGGAAAGCTGGTTTCTTCAAGTTCAAACTGGAAGGAAGCATCATTCGTCCGATGTGGACCTATTCCTTACCCCTGCTCTTTATGGGCTTAGCGGGCGTCACCAATGAATTGCTGTCCCGTCTACTATTTGAGTATGTTTTGCCGGAAAATTTCTATCCCGGAATATCCTCAAGAGCTGCTGGAGGTATATTTGGCACCAACTTTAGGCTTGCTATTCTAATGAGCCTAGTTATCCAGGCTTTCAAATACGCTGCGGAACCCTTTTTCTTTAAACAATCTACCGACAAAGATTCTCCAAAACTCTATGCCAACGTAACCCACGCCTTCATTATCTTTTGTGCCTCATTGATGATCGCTATATCGGTGAACCTGAATTGGCTGGGACCATTATTCTTGCGGCGGGCCGGATATGAAGATGGGTTATTCATCGTGCCCACACTTTTGATGGGTTATTTATTATTGGGAATTTATTTCAATATCTCCATCTGGTTTAAGGTCACGGACAAAACTTCTTATAGTTTCTGGATTACCTTCATTGGAGCGTTGATCAGCATTGTGGTGATTGTAGGATTAGTCCCAAAACTCGGATATATGGGAGGGGCCTTGAGTACGATCTCCTGCTACTTTGCCATGTGCTTGATTTGCCTTGTGTATGGACAGCGATACTATCCCGTTCCTTATCAAATAGGCAAAGGTATATTTTATCTTCTTTTCTCTTTTGGGCTAAGTTATTTTGGATTCTACCTGAATCTTGATGACCCTGCAATGAATTTTCTTGTACGGAACAGCTTGATTTTAATCTTTTTAGGCGCCGTGGTTATTGTCGATAAAAAGCAGTTAAAGTTATATTTCAGCAGGTCGAAGTCAAAAGTGTCAGACTAAAGAAAAGGTTTCCATGCGTTCCGATGAATGCTATGCCCTGTTTCACCATACCTTTGTGACCGTCCAAATGTCCTGGTGGGACAAGAATTATCCAACCATAAAGACATTTCTTGATCATCCTTCCGTAGGAAGGCAGGGTTGTTAGCATCAGAATATTAATTGTTTTTGATCATCCTTCCATAGGAAGGCAGGGTCGGTAGCTTCCGTAGGAAGCAAAAATCATTAATGATTTGCCCGTTCCATAGGAACGTGTGGTGGACCATTCCATAAATCCCACAAATAATCACCCTAATTTTTCTTAAAAAGGATCATTTTCTATTCATCCGACGTTAACTATGCAAATTTCTACGTGCCAATTAGTTCATTCATTCACCCATGCACGTCTAATTTCATAAAAGGCATTATGTTTGTGCTTTTAAGCTTCAACAACGATTTCACGTGAATTTCAAAAGAATACTTTCCATACTTATTGTCTTCGTATTGACCACTAGCTCTGGTTTTTCGCAGAAAATCTTTAAAAACCAGCGTAAAGAACAGATTGCGGAGGCCCAAGGCTCCAGATACTTCATTGAAGGAGAAAAACATCTTGTGCTAGGCGATCTCGAAAAGGCATTTTTCTACTTCCAAAAAGCGTTGGAGTTAGCTCCTGAAGAACCCGCTATCAGTTATAAGATGGCAGAAGTACTGGTGAAGGCCAATCAGGCAGAGAAGGCACTTCCCTTTGCCACCAAAGCTGCGGAATTGGACGGTGAAAACAAATATTATGCTTTGATGCTGGCAGAAATCCATACGAGCATGAAGCAGCCACTTAAAGCCGCAGAAATCCTAGAGCACCTCACTGCTGATGGTGAACATAACCAACAATACAATCTTGATCTTGCTTCCATTTATCTCAATGCTGAAGAATTTGATAAGGCACTGATCGTATTGGATCGCGCGGAGGACTATTACGGTGTTCTCGAACCAATTACCTTCCAAAAACAGCGGATTTATCTTAAAAATAACGATCTGGAAATGGCCATTGCTGAAGGCAAAAAGCTCATAGAAGCGCGCCCTGGAAATCCGGATAATGTGATGAATCTGGTAGAAATACTTTTCAACAATAATAGATTGGAGGAAGCACTGGATCTAGTAAATACTGAGATGGCAAAGTATCCCAACCAGCCCCAGCTCCAAATGGCTGCACATTCACTTCTGAAAGAACAAGGAGATATAGAACAGTCCAACCATTATTTATTCAAAGCATTTGCGAGCGATGACCTGGATCCTGAAGTTAAAGCAAAAGCTTACGTAGGCCAACTCAGTGAACTAAAAACCGCTGAACGTGAAATTATATTAGACAGCTTAGAAGTCTTGATGATCAACCACACCGCTGAACATGCAGACATTTATGCTGCGCTGGGTGAAAGAAGGAGAACAGAAGGTAAACCTGAAGAAGCGATCGAGTTCTATAAAAAATCGTTGATCCAAAACCCCAAAAACGCCCAATTATTGGAACAAGTAATTCTCGGATCATTCGGGGAAAATGCCAATTTTGAAGAATTGGAAAAATTCACCATTCTGGGCGTTGATGAATTTCCAAAAAACCCTGAGTTTTGGTTTTATGACGGAGTGGTCAAATCAGCGCAAAAGAAAGATGAAGAGGCAGTGATTTCGCTGAATAAAGCAATTGAGCTGAATGCAAATAAAAATCCCCAATTGGATCAGGTAGCATTTGGTTCACTGGGAAATTCACTCTACAACCTTGGCAAGAAGGAAGAGGCCTTTGTAAACTTTGATAAAGCGCTGGCTCTCAATCCAAATGACGAACAGGTTTTAAATAACTATTCCTACTTCCTTTCTTTAGAAAAAAAGGATCTTGAAAAAGCGAAGGAAATGTCCGACAAAGTAGTCAAACGATTTCCAGATAATGGCACTTTCCTTGATACACATGCATGGGTTTTGTTTCAGCTAAAAGATTATGAAGGAGCCAAGAAATTCATGGATAAGGCTTTAGAGCAAGAATCTGAACCTAGTGGCGTGATGCTAGAGCATTATGGAGATATTCTATATCATTTAGGTGAAAAATCAGAAGCTATTAGTTATTGGAAAAAGGCCGAAGGAAGTCCTGAAGCTTCCGATAAATTGTCTCAAAAAATCAAAGAAGGAAAATACCATGAATAAATTTTTTGCGGTAATCACCATACTTGTAGGAATAGGTCTATTATCTTCCTGTTCCAAAAAGGTAATCAATTATCAATCAGATGGTAGAATGGAAGCATTCTCTCCTATCTATACGGATTATGGTTACATGAATGCAAAAGCAAAAGTGGTGATCGAAGAGGAATCCGGTAAAACTACCCGTGGATCATTAAATTTGAGGGCAAAAAAAGATTCAGTCTTATGGTTCACTATATCTCCCGGCATGGGCATGGAAGCAGTGCGGGGACTGATCACAAATGACAAAATACAAATAAAGGATCGGATCGGAAGAGAAGATATCAACCTCACTTTTGAAGAATTCGAGACTGTCTACGGATTAAAGTTGTCGCTTGATTTGTTCCAAAACCTGCTTTGGGCCAATCCTCCGCAGTCAGTTGATTATCAGGACAGATTGATCAAAGTGGGGAAAGCTTATGAACTCACACAAGTGCGGGAAAAAGTCCGGTACTTTTCGAAAGTAGATGTGAATTATAAAAAAGTCTCCGAACTTGTGAGCAATTCTCTGGATGATCGGGGATCTTTGCTGGCAAGTTATGCTTCATTCCAAGAAGTTAATTCCGAACCATTCCCTTTGGAAGTCCTATATAAATTAGCTTACCAGCTACCAGAAGGTGGCCAAAATACGATTATCAACGTTGAATGGACTTCCGTAGAACCATTTTCAGGTCCACTTAGCTTTCCTTTCAAATTTTAATTTGCATGCTGCGAAATTGCTTAATTCCACTTTGTCTTCTGATCGGATTTTTTTTCTCTTCATTGGATGTGGCTGCACAAACAAAAAAAACCAGGGAGCAGCTTGAAAAGGAAAAAGCAGAAGTCCAGGCAAGGCTGCTTGAATTTGACAAAATCTTAAGACAGACCACCGCCACCAAGAAAAATACAATTGGGGAGCTAAATGCAATCACCAGACAATTTCAAACACAAACCCGCTTAGTTAATACGCTGGATCGGGAGGTAAAACTACTCAACAAGGAAATCAACGAAACAGAGGCTAAGATAGAGTCGCTTGAATCGCAACTTAAAGAACTCAAAGCCGAATATGGACGGATGATATACAATGCCTCCAAATTGAACCGGGGGCTTTCGATTGTATCTTTTGTGTTCAGCTCAGGCACATTCAATCAACTCTATTCCAGACTGATGTACCTGAAGCAGTACACGGACAATCGCAAGCAGCAGGCAGAACAAATAGAGAAATTAAGTGTTCAACTTGCCGAAGAGCGGATAATACTTGATGAAAAGAAAGCAGAAAAAGAGAAGGTTTTGGCAGAAGAGCAAAAGGAACGGAACCAGCTGAACAAAATGAAGCAAGAGCAGCAGGGCATCGTGAATACGCTTTCCAAAAAAGAAAAAGATATCAGTAAGCAAATTGCCGCAACCAAGAAACAGCAAGATCAATTGAACCGGATGATCAAACAGGTGATTGAAGATGAAATCCGGCGTGCGGAGGCAGCTGCCAAGAAAGAAAACAGTACTGCCACTAAAAAATCAGGAAGCAGTATGCCAATGACCCCTGAAGTGGCGGCACTTTCCAGCTCCTTTGCAGGAAATAAAGGTCGCTTACCTTGGCCTGTGCAGACTGGGTTTATTTCCCAGGGATATGGAACCTACCCACACCCTACACTAAAAGGAATCACGATGGAAAGTGATGGTATAGATATCCGTACTCAGCCTAATTCCGATGTGAGAGCAGTATTCGACGGTACTGTAACTAAGATCACTACTATGCCTGGATTTGGTGGCACGGTAATTATCAAACATGGCGAATATTATACCATGTATAGTAAGTTGAAAACCATTACTGTAAAAACTGGTCAAACAGTCAGTGGAAAATCCGTAATTGGCCAAGTTGCTACAGGAGCAAATGGAGAATCAGAAGTGCACTTTCAAACCTGGAAGGGCTTGCAGGTAATGAATCCTTCCACATGGATCACATCCAAATAAATTAAAGTTTCGTATATTTCATAAATAAAAAAAGATTCACAGCTTTTCCGCTGAACTTTGTGCAAGCGGATCACAGTTATATCTTTGCAACTCATTTACCTTATAAATACACACCATCATGACTACATTAGGTTTCATTCAAAATATGGGAGGTGGATCAATCGTTTTAATCGTATTGGTCATACTCCTTCTGTTTGGTGCTAAAAGAATACCTGAATTGGCTCGTGGCCTTGGCCGTGGCATCCGAGAGTTTAAAGATGCTACCAAAGACATTCAGAACGACCTGGAAGAGGGGTTGAAAGACGACAAGAAAAAGTAATCTCTTAAGCCAAAACTTTGGAAAAATTTATTTCATTCGACGATATTAAAAAATCGCTCGAAAAGAAGGAAATTGACTGTCGTAAGATAGTCGAAAACTACCTAAACAACATTCAGACGAAGGCGCACCTCAACGCCTTCGTCGAAGTTTATGAGCAGTCCTCTTTAGAGCAAGCTGATCTTATCGATCAGAAACTCGCCAATGGAAATGCAGGTAAACTTGCCGGAATGGTCATCGGCATTAAAGATGTACTTTGCTACACTGGTTATCCTGCCGAAGCTTCCTCCAAAATACTTCAAGGATTTGAATCTCAATTCACCACTACTGCCATCCAACGGTTATTGGACGAGGATGCTATAATAATCGGAAGGCTTAACTGTGATGAATTTGGCATGGGAAGTTCCAATGAGAACTCTGCTCATGGAAAAGTACTTAATGCTGCAGACGAATCCAGAGTACCGGGCGGCTCTTCTGGGGGATCAGCAGTGGCAGTGCAAGCTAATCTTTGTACTGTCTCTCTTGGTACAGACACCGGAGGATCGGTACGACAACCAGCAGCTTTCACAGGAGTTATCGGAATGAAACCAACTTATTCGAGAGTTTCCCGATGGGGGTTGATAGCTTATGCATCCTCGTTTGATTGTATTGGAGTGTTTTCAAGAACTGTGAAAGACAACGCTTTGGTGATGGAAGTCATGGCAGGGCATGATGAATTTGACAGCACCTCATCCAGAAAACCGGTAAATCCATATAGTCAACTCCTACATTTCGATAAAAAAGCCAAAGTTGCTTACCTGAAAGAAACCTTAGAATCTCCTGCTCTTCAGCCTTCTATCAAAGCAAATACGCTCGCAGTTTTGGACAAACTGAAATCAGAAGGCCATACAGTAGAAGAAGTTGAATTCCCTTTATTGGACTATCTTCTTCCCACCTATTACATATTGACTACCGCAGAGGCGAGTTCCAATTTATCCCGCTTTGATGGTGTGAAATACGGTTACCGTACGCCAAATGCCCATAATCTGGAAAGCATGTACAAGCTAACCCGTACTGAGGGATTTGGAGAGGAAGTAAAACGGAGGATTATGCTGGGAACATTTGTCCTTAGCGCCAGCTACTATGACGCATATTTCACCAAAGCGCAGAAAGTCAGGAGATTAATAAAAGACTTTACTGAAAATCTTTTAAAAGATTTTGATTACATTATCCTTCCAACTACGCCATCAACCGCATTTAAGTTTGGTGAGCACAGAGATGACCCTGTAGCGATGTACCTCGAAGATCTATTTACAGTTCAGGCTTCGGTATCTGGTGTTCCGGCCATTTCCTTGCCCAACGGCAAAGATGAAAAAGGGATGCCAATTGGATTGCAGGTGATTTGCAATTCATTTAAGGAAGCAGAATTATATGCTTTTAGTAATTATTTAACAGAATTAACTTCATAAAACCCATTATCCATATGAAAAGAACTTTGTACGGCTCTATCACACTTGCGCTTATCACCTGTATGATTCCACTGTCCAAAGCTTTTTCTCAGGATGATGAAGCTGTAGCTGCAGCGGCTCTCACCGAGGAAGAGGTCATTCCAAATTACCACTACGAATACGTTCCGGATTTCACTTACGATCAGGTAGATCGCCGTATTAAAGCGATGGATCATGAAATGAATTTTGAGCTCAATGATCGTATCTTTTCCTTTATCCAATACTTTACGGTACGGAATAGGGATTATACGAAGATGGTTCTGGCCCGCAAGGAAATGTTCTTTCCGATGTTTGATGAAATAATGGACAAGCATGATATGCCTCTTGAAATTAAATATCTGTCCATTATAGAGTCAGGCTTAGATCCCCAAATTCGATCCAGGGTTGGAGCCATCGGACTTTGGCAGTTTATGCCAGCCACAGGAAAGATGTATGGAATGCACTCAAACGATCATGTAGATGACCGGATGGACCCTGAAAAATCAACAGAAGCTGCTGCCAAGTACCTTAAATCCCTATACAAAATGTTTGGTGATTGGGAAGTGGCAATGGCGGCATATAATTGTGGCCCGGGCAATGTCAGAAAAGCAATACGTAGATCAGGAGGAAAGAAAACTTTTTGGGGAATCTATAACCATCTTCCAAGGGAAACGCGAAGCTATGTACCACAGGTTCAGGCAATGCTCTATATTTTGAATCATTTGGAAGAGCATAATTTTCATTCTGAAGACCCTTCCTATTTTGTTGAATATGAGAAAATAAAATTTGATAGAGCATTAAGCTTGGACAAACTCGCGGAGCTAACCAACCTGTGTGTATCAGACTTGAAATCCCTTAATCCTTCGATCAAGAATAATAACTTACCTGAAAGCAATAAGAGTATGGCGTTAAGGATCCCAAAGTCAAAAGCACCATATATTAAGCAGAATTTAGCTTGGCTTACTGATTCCTTGGGAAATGCTCCTACGCAGTTGCTAGCATCAAACCTAGAAGTACAGTCCGTGGAATCTTTAGCACAAGAGATAAAACAAAACGGAGAAACATACCGAGTACGACCAGGAGATGTATTAGGCTCTATAGCAAGCAGAAACGGGGTCACGGTAAGCCAAATCAAGGCGTGGAACAATCTATCTTCTAACCTGATCAGAGTGGGTCAGCAATTGATCATCTCAACAGGCAGTTCAAATGCTGTAGCTTCCATTCAAACAAATGGCCAAACCACCTATATCGTTCAACCTGGTGATTCTTTATGGATTATTTCAAAGAAACACGATGGGTTAACAGTTGAACAATTGAAGCGGCTGAACAACTTAAACTCTAATAATATAAAACCTGGGCAGAAGCTAATAATCGGGTAACGCCGCTTTCCTCCTTCTATTTTGTTAATTTTTTTTAACTATTAAGAATATTCAGATCGAAATAAGGTTAAGTGTACATATGTCATTAATTTGACCGAGTCCTAGACCAAAATGTCCAAAATGAAAACCTTTTCTTCAATATTTATAGCCTTATTTCTCGGCGTCATTTTCTTCTCCTGTGAAGAAAATACGGAAAATGCCAATAGTAGTAAACCGAAAGCAAGAGGATCGATAGGTGAAATCATCCTAGTGATAGATTCAGTCAAATGGGCTGGTCCATTGGGTGATGAACTTAAGGATATTTTCCAGGCAGATCTCCCCGGAATGATCCGCTCGGAATCCAAATTCAAAGTAAATACAGTGGACCCCCGTGCAATGACACGGATACTTAAAATGTCTACTAATTTGATATATGTCACCACCTTTGACGATAAAGGAGCCGCAAGCCAGGTTATTAACTCCCAGTTTTCAAAAGAGTCAAAGCAAAAAGCTATGAATGACCCTGAAATCTATTCGCTAAGATTAGCTGATGAACATGCCGTGGGTCAGGAAGTACTGTATCTTTTTGGAAACTCAGAGGAACAGTTGATCTCAAACCTGAGAAAGAACCGAGATAAATTACAGAATTTGTTCGAAGTCCGTGAAAGAGGTAGACTGGAAAAAATTCTTCTCGCCCGTAAAAATACTGCAGCAGCTGCAGAAGCTAAGAAAAATCTTGGAATCCAAATTAATGTGCCTGCATCTTATCAAGTAGCCAAATCAGAAGAGAATTTTCTTTGGGTAAGACAGATCACACCAACTGCAAATCGTGCCGATATAAGTTTATTTTTTTACGTCACGGATTACACTTCAGAAGAGCAGACTTTTCCTGAGAACATTCTCACACTCAGGGATTCAATCACCAAAGAACATATTTTTGGTGATCCAGAAGATCCTAATTCTTATGTAGTCACAGAAAAACAAATTCCCCCAGCCTTCAGAAACATGGTGATAAATGATAATTTTACCACCGAAATCAGGGCTTCCTGGAGAACCAACAACATCAGCATGGGTGGATCCTACTTGGGTTACCTCATGATAGATGAGAAAAAGGGGAAACTTTATTACATTGAGGGCTTTGTATACTATCCTAATGAAGTACACCGAGATGCCCTCCGTGAAATTGAGACTATTCTACTCAACACAGATGTAAATTGGGAAGAGGATCAGGAGGCCACTTAAAACCCAAATAAAACGCTTTTATGGCAATCAAGATCCGTAAGGAAGACGCACTAAACTATCATACCCAAGGCTCACCCGGTAAAATAGAAGTAAATCCTACCAAACCTCTTTCCAGTCAAATGGATCTAGCATTGGCTTACTCACCGGGAGTAGCCGAACCTTGCAAAGAAATAGCAGAAAGTGTAGAGAACGTATATAAATACACCGCCAAAGGTAATTTGGTCGGCGTTATTTCCAACGGTACTGCCGTATTAGGACTAGGAGATATTGGGCCAGAAGCATCCAAACCAGTAATGGAAGGAAAAGGTGTCCTTTTCAAAAAATTTGCGGGAATTGATGTTTTTGACATTGAAATCAATGAAAAAGACCCTAAGAAATTAATCCAGATCATCAAGTCTCTGGAGCCGACCTTCGGCGGGATAAATCTTGAAGATATTAAAGCTCCCGAATGCTTCGAAATAGAAGAGAGTTTGAAACGGGAAATGAATATTCCGGTCATGCATGATGATCAGCATGGAACGGCTATTATTTCCGGAGCTGCATTACTCAATGGGCTTGAGCTTGTCGACAAAGATATTTCCCAGATTAAATTAGTGGTAAATGGAGCAGGAGCTGCAGCAATATCCTGCACCCGGTTCTACATCACATTGGGAATAAAAAGGGAAAATATTGTGCTCTGTGATATCAACGGAATCCTCCGCTCTGACAGGGCCGACCTAGATCCTATCAGAAGGGAATTTGCCACTGACCGTGATCTATATACGCTGAGCGATGCCATGGTCAATGCTGATGTATTTCTGGGACTTTCGGCTGGAAATGTAGTATCCCAGGATCAACTGCGCCTGATGGCCCCTAACCCCATTGTATTTGCTCTGGCTAATCCTGATCCGGAAATTTCCTATGATTTGGCTGTAGCTACACGAGAGGATCTGATTATGGCCACCGGTCGTTCTGACCATCCTAACCAGGTAAATAATGTGCTAGGTTTTCCCTACATTTTTCGGGGAGCACTTGATGTGAGGGCTACAGCAATCAATGAGGAGATGAAACTAGCAGCTGCTCAAGCCATTGCAAAACTAGCCAAGGAACCAGTACCTGATATAGTGAATAAAGCATATGGTGAAGATAAGCTGGGATTTGGCAGATTGTATTTAATTCCTAAGCCACTTGATCCACGACTAATTACCACTATTGCACCAGCAGTAGCAAAAGCTGCAATGGAATCTGGAGTAGCTAAATACCCCATCTTGGACTGGGAATCCTATGAACTTGAACTGCAAGAACGAATTGGTATCGATCAAAGACTGATGTCTGTAGTGATTGCCCGGGCGAAGAAGAATCCTAAACGAGTAGTATTTGCTGAAGCTGATAACAGAAAAATTCTGAAAGCAGCACAGCTTATACGTGATGAGAAAATTGGTGAACCGATTCTATTGGGAAATCGTGAGAAGATACTTTCACTCATTGCAGATAATTCCCTGGATCTTTCAAATGCCATCATCATTGATCCTTTGGAAGAAAAGGAAATGCTCAGCAAGTTCGGGGACATGCTGTATCAGAAACGGCAGCGTAAAGGCATGACATCCGGAGATGCTGCAAGATTAGTGACCCAACGAAATTATTTTGGAGCACTTATGGTAGAATCTGGGGCTGCAGACGCATTCATTTCAGGCCTTACACGGGACTATCCAAAAACTATTCTACCTTCATTACAGACTATTGGAGTGAAAGCGGGCGTTAATCGTGTTGCAGGAATGTACATTATGAATACCCCAAAAGGTCCTTATTTCTTTGCTGACACTACTGTCAACCTTAATCCTACTGCCGAGGAACTGGTAGAAATCATCGGTCTCACTGCAGATGCCGTCCGCTTTTTCAACATGGAGCCAAGAATCGCCGTGCTTTCATATTCTAATTTTGGATCGGCACAAGGCGATATTCCTAGTAAAATGGCCAAAGCCACAGCTATCGCCCAGAAAAAATATCCAGGCTTGATCATCGAAGGTGAAATGCAGGCGAATGTGGCTATTAATGAAGATATTCAGCGAGAAATGTACCCATTTAGCAAGCTGATTAATAAAAAAGTTAACACATTGATTTTTCCCGACCTCAGTTCAGGAAATATTGCTTATAAGTTATTGGCAGAACTTGGTAATTCTGAGGCAATTGGTCCGGTCCTTTTGGGTATGAACAAGCCAGTTCACATTTTACAACTTGGTAGCTCCATTCGTGAAATTGTGAATATGGTAGCAATTGCAGTAGTGGACGCTCAATCAAGCTCCAATTTATGATCGCCTATTTAAGTGGTAAACTGGTATTTAAAGATCCAACTTACGTCATAATAGATGTAGGAGGAATTGGCTATACTGTCAAAATTTCTCTTCAGACATATTCAGACATTAAAGATGAGGAGCACGTTAAACTCCTCACTTTTCTGCATATTAAAGAAGATGCGCATACACTTTACGGCTTTAAAAAGGAGGATGAAAAACGGATGTTTTTGCATTTGATTTCCATTAATGGTGTTGGTCCAAATACAGGCTTGATGATCCTTTCTTCACTGAATACGCCTGAAATAGAACAGGCAATCCTCTCCGGTGATGTAGCAACAATTCAGCATGTCAAGGGAATAGGAGCAAAGACTGCACAACGGATCATTTTAGAACTAAAAGACAAAGTAGGAAAGAATGGATCCGAATCTTCATCAACACAGATCGGCTTCTTAAAATCAAGCAATAAGGTCCGTGAGGAAGCATTGCAAGCTTTAATTACACTTGGTTTCACAAAGGTTGTAGCAGAAAAAAATATCTCCCAAGTCCTCAAAAAAACCACAGGAGAAATTTCGTTAGAAGATTTAATTAAAGCATCTTTAAAGACACCATAATTTGAAGCTGAATTGAACTTTCGGATTGTACTGACTTTTTGCAGGAGACGGTTTTTCGGTAGTTGGCCTAATTGCTTCATTCTTTTTGGGCTTCTACTTGCCTATTCAACTTCTCAGGCGCAACAAACCAGTCCGGATAGCATCCAGTCCCGGACTGATTCTTTGAATCAGAGAAGGCTTACACCCTCCTATTTGCTTTGGCAAAATATGAGGACAAATCCCCTATACCCTCAGCGTAATCCCTTTCTCGTACGACAGGCCCCATTCCAACCAACTTCTCCGATCGATCAGAAGGTAGAGGTGAGAGTTGATTCTACCCTAAAGTACAACATCGTAGACCAAATTGATACGGTTCGCGTTGGCAATGAACAGGAATATGACTTTGAACAATTTTCAAAGATTCAGGAATATAAAGTAAGACAGGATTATTGGAGAAGCCGAGCCAGAGGAGGTGACGGTGAAAGCGCAGTAGAAGGCAGAGGATTGATTCCTCCACTTACGATCAGTCCTTCTTTTGATAGGTTATTTGGCGGCAATGAAATAAATATCACACCATCTGGATACGTCAATCTGGATTTTGGTGGCATCTTCCGGAGAATAGACAATCCCACTCTTCCAATCCGACAACAGCGGAACGGAGGTTTTAATTTTGATCAGCAGATTCAAATGGCAGTAAATGGAACATTGGGTCAAAAAGTAAAAATTGGAGCCAATTTCGATTCAAACAACTCTTTTGATTTCCAAAACCAACTCAAATTAGAGTTTAGCGGGTTTGAAGAAGACATCATCCAATCCATCGAAATCGGAAATGTGAGTATGCCTGTTCAAAACAGGCTGATACAAGGGGCACAGAACCTATTTGGAGTCAAAACTCAAATGCAGTTCGGCAAATTAAGTGTCACTGCTGTTGCATCAACCCAACGTGGAAGACGCGACAATCTAACCATTGATGCCAATGGGCAAGGGCGATCTTTTGACATCCCTGCATCAAAATATGATGAAAACAGGCATTTCTTCTTAGCTCATTTTTTCCGGGATAATTACGAAAGATGGCTTCGAGGACTCCCACAGGTGCTTTCTGGTGTTAATGTCACACGAATAGAAGTGTACATTATGAACAGAGCTGCTAATACAGAAACATTGAGGAATTTTGCAGCATTCACTGATATGGGAGAAGGTAGAGTGCTCCTAAATCCCACTAATCCTGCAATCGGTTCTGGAAACCCTACTGCTCCAGCTGGTAATGCCGCCAACAACCTCTATTCAAATATTTCGAATGATCCATCTTTTAGGCCTTTCGATACCGGATCACGTACGATAGAAAGTAGTTTGGGATTGAAAAAAGGAGTAGATTTTGAACAGATCAACGGAGCTAGGAAGCTTACTGAAGCTGAATACTTCTTCAATCCACAACTGGGTTATCTATCCTTATTCAGAAAACTTCAAAATGATGAAGTACTGGCCGTTTCGTATGAATACACATACAATGGTCAAGTGTACAAGGTCGGTGAACTTACCGAAGACTATCAGGGTCTACAGGAAGATGAAATGATATTTTTAAAGCTCCTTCGTCCAGCGAGGATCAGCACCAAAGTACCTACTTGGGACTTGATGATGAAAAACGTGTATAGCCTGAATGCAAATCAGATCCTTCGAGATGGATTTCAGCTTCAGGTGATCTACCGTGATGATCGGACTGGACTGGACAACCCTTCTCTTTTGGAAGGCGCTAATGTAAAAGATAAGCCACTGATCCGGCTCACTGGGCTAGATAATCTTAATCCCCAAAATGATCCTGCTCCGGATGGAAATTTTGATTTTGTCGAGGGTATTACGATACTTTCAGATCGTGGATTATTGGTATTTCCGGTACTGGAGCCATTTGGATCTAATCTAGGAAAGTTATTTCAGCCCGCTGAAGTAGTACTACGCGAAAAGTACGTCTACGACACGTTATATGCTACCACTCAAGCCGATGCAGAACTAGTCACCCGACTTAATAAGTACTTTATAAAAGGGCGGCTGACTGCGGGTTCAGCAAGCGAAATACAGCTTCCCGGACTGAACATATCTCCTGGATCTGTCATTGTTCAGGCGGGAAATATTCCGCTGACAGAGGGGGTAGACTTCACTGTAGATTACAATGTCGGACGATTGGTCATCATCAATGAAGCTATTCTCCAGTCCGGGAAACAAATAAATGTGAGCTTTGAGAAAGCAGACCTGGTCTCTTTCCAAACTAGAAGTTTATTGGGTACCCGACTGGATTATCTCTACAGTGATAAATTAAACATCGGCGGTACGTTCCTTTATCTAAATGAGCGTCCAAATGTAACAAGGATTGCAACTGGAAACGAGACTTTAAGAAACAGTTTGTGGGGTTTGGATGCCAACTTCAGTGATGAATCACGCTGGCTGACCAAGCTCGCCGATGCTTTGCCTTTCACCGACACAAAAGAAACTTCGCAGATACAACTAAGCGGTGAATTTGCACATTTAATCCCGGGCACATCCAACAAAGTGAATGGTGATCAGGCATCTTATATTGACGATTTCGAAGCAGCTATTACTCCGTATAATCTCGGTGGAGCCGCCAATCAAAACTGGAAATTGGCCTCCACTCCCCAGACCGCGGAAGGGAGTTTTGACTTAAGTAATTCTACAGAAGATAATCTAGGCACTGCATACAGGCGCGCACGGTTAGCCTGGTATAACATCGACAATATTTTTTACCGTGATGGAGGTACTGGTGTGCCTTCTAATATTACCCGTGAAGACCGACAAAATCATTACGTGAGAAGAGTGCTTCCTCAGGAAATTTTTCCTCAGCAGGACCGTACGGTAATTGTGACTCCAGAACCCTTGTTTGAAATGGCGTATTTTCCAAGCGAAAGAGGGATGTATAATTACAACCCTAATCTGACGCAGGAAGGTTTTCTGCCCGAACCTGAAAAAAACTACGGTGGTGTGACCCGGGCGATCACCACTGAGGTAGATTTTGACCGATCCAACATAGATTACATTGAGTTTTGGTTGTTAGACCCCTTCATAGAGGGTGAGAATGGGCGAGTACTTGACGGGAAATTTAATGAAAATAACACCACTGGTGGTAAACTACTAATTAACTTGGGGGACATATCGGAAGATATAATGAAAGATGGACGCCACGCTTTCGAAAATGGTCTTCCTGCTGATGGTGATCCAGCTGAAACTGGACAGAATGAATGGGGCCGTATCACCCGTGAACAGTTCTTGCTTCCTGCTTTTGACAATTCCGAAACTTCAAGAAGAAACCAAGATGTAGGTTTGGATGGAATAAAGAATGAAGACGAAGCAAACTACTTCCAGTCCCGCTTCCTGAACCGGCTCTCGGTAAACAACGAAGCGAGAAATGAGATTCTTCAAGATGTATCAGGGGATCTTTTTAAATATTATCTGAGCGAAGAATTTGACCAAAATGATGTCAAAATCCTCGAACGCTATAAGAAATACAATGGTATGGAAGGCAATACCCCCGTGACCATTAACGAAAATCTACCCTATACACCTTCTGGATCAAACACTCCTGACAACGAGGACTTGAATACAGACAACACTATAAATGAACTAGAAAATTATTACGAGTACGAAATAGACCTTCGCCCTGGTCAACTGGTAGTAGGTCAAAACAATATAGTGGATAAAACCACTGCGAATGTGAATGGAGAGCGGGTAGATTGGTACCTGTTCCGAATTCCAGTCAGACAGCCCCATCGTGTGGAAGGTGATATCTCTGGTTTTAAATCTATTCGTTGGATCAGGACCTATTTGACGGACTTCAAACAACCGGTTGTAATGCGGATGGCCAACTTCAGGATGGTAGGAAGCCAGTGGCGTGTATTTCAGGAGTCATTATTTCAGCGGGGATTTTTTGAGATTCCAGAACCTGACAATTCCAACGTGACGGTAGATGTGGTAAGTATAGAGGAAAATAGTCAGGGAAGTGATACCCAAAGCCCATATGTACTTCCTCCGGGAATAATCAGAGACCGCGACAATACCTCTACAGTGGAAAGAAGGCTTAATGAGCAATCGCTAAGAGTATGTGTGGAGGATCTGCAAGCCAAGGATGCAAGAGCGGTATTTAAGAATATGCAGTTGGATTTAGTGCAATTTGAACGCATCAAAATGTTCTTGCATGCGGATAGTGAAGATGCGGTAGATGGCGAGATTACAGCATTTCTAAGACTTGGAACGGACTATACAGACAACTATTACGAAGTAGAAGTTCCACTTAAAATCACTCCCAAGGGGACTCGTGACCCGTCACAGATTTGGCCCTTAGAAAATGAAATTGACATTGCCATTCAAGAGATTGTAGGCGTCAAAGTAGAGCGTGATAATAATCAGGTGGCGCTGAACATCCCGTATTCGCAGCAGATCAGACAGTACAAAGTCACTGTGGTAGGCCGACCTGAACTGAATCAAGCCCAAAGCGCCATGATTGGTGTACGGAATCCCGGCACAAATGGTGGAGGGAGTAAGAGCATTTGTATATGGGCGGATGAACTACGTGTCACCGGCTTCACCAAATCCAATGGTTGGGCGGCAAATGCCTTGTTGAACGCTCAAATTGCAGATGTAGCGATGGTTTCAGCTTCCATAAGACATAGTTCCATAGGATTCGGTGGCCTGGAAACCCGGCTTTCACAGCGCTCTCGAAGTGCAACTACCCAATATGATATTTCTACTAATGTGGAAATACACAAACTTCTCCCAAAAGAATTAGGTGTAAGTATCCCAATGTACTTTAGTATAGAGAATAGTACCACTACACCCGAATACGATCCCTTGAATCCGGATGTCCCTTTTGAAGTGGCTTTACAGAAATTTGAAACCAATGATCAACGAGATGAGTATCGAAAAATAGCGCAGGATCAGCTCAACCGTAAAAACATAAGCTTTAATAATGTCAGGAAAATAAAGACAAACCCCGAAGCAAAGAACCATTTCTATGATCTAAGTAACCTGTCATTTTCATATGCTTATGGTGTCGTAAGCCAGACCAATGCACAGATCCAGGATTACACATTCAAAACTTATCGGGGAAATATCACCTATAGCTATCAGCCCAAACCATGGACTCTTGAACCATTCAAAAATGTGGGCTTCCTGGATTCTCCACATTTACGTCTGATTAAAGACTTCAACCTTAACCTATCTCCAAGCTTAGTGCTGGCCAGATTGGATATTGACAGAAGATACATGCGCTCTCAATATCGCAATGACCAGCTCGACACTCTTGGGGTGGTACCCCTATTTCAAAAGAGCTTCTTCATGAACCGCTTTTATAATATAAACTGGGACCTGAGCAAGAATTTAAGGGTAGATTATTCCTCAAGCATCATGGCAGTAGTAGATGAGCCTACCGGTGACCTGGATTCGGAGGCTAAGTCGGATTCGGTTAGACACAATGCGTGGAGATTCGGAAGGAAAACGAATTATAATCATACCATCGCCATTAACTATACACTTCCGCTGGATAAGTCCCCTATTACGGATTGGATAAGGGCTGATTACAAGTATACCACCACCTATACGTGGCTTACGGGAGCTATTGGGCAACGGGATACACTGGGTAATACAATTCAAAACACCAGAGATCAGTCTTTAAATGGTAAACTGGACCTTGTACGGCTTTATAATAAAAACAAGAAGCTTTCGGCTCTTAATGCTCCAAAACGGCCGACTATACCGGGCAGATCGGGCGGAGTCAATGCCGAAGACACCATTGGAACTCCTTTCAGTAACAAACTGCTCAAACTCATGATGATGGTCAAAGAGCTGACCTTCAACTATGGCAAGACTGAGGGAACATTTCTTCCAGGGTACATGCCTAATACCGGATTGTTGGGAATGGACCGGGCTTTTGAAAATCCTGGGTTGGCATTTCTTTTTGGTAGTCAAGATCCAAGTATTAGATACAATCTTGCGGAGCAAGGACTGATTGCACCAAGCAGTGAGTTGACTATGCAGTTTAGCCAGAACAGAGCTGTAAATATGCGTTTTGGAAGTATTGTAGAACCATTTAGAGATTTCCGGATCACGTTAAATGCTTCCAAAAGAGAAATTGGGGATTATTATGAGATCTTCAGAAATTCTCCAACTAATCCTGGTATCTACGAAACGATTGGCCCAAATAGGATGGGCGCCTATAGTATCACGACCATTATGCTTGGCACCACCTTTGGCAAAGATGCGTTTGATAATTCATCGCCCACCTTCAATGATTTTGAACGGAACAGGAGCATAATCAAAAGTAGGTTAGACAGCGAAGCCGCCGCAGGAGAATATTCCATCAATGGGCAAGATGTATTAATTCCAGCTTTCATTGCAGCATACCGGGGCAAAGAAGCCCGTGATATCTCTTTGAATCCATTCCCAAAAACACCTTTGCCAAACTGGCGGCTAGACTACAACGGATTATCTAGAGTAAAGGGGCTAAGCGATATCTTCTCCAGCATCAATATCAGTCATGCATATACTTCGACGTATGATGTCAGCAATTTCTCTAATTCGCTCCAATATCAGCAAGGGTTAGAACTGTACAATTCATTACAGCGAATTCCTGTACCAAGCCAAGTCAATGATGAAGGGCAGTTCATTCCAATATATGTATTGAATCAAGTGGTACTTTCAGAGCGGTTTTCGCCTCTAATTGGTCTTGATTTATTGACAAAGGATAGGCTGAATATAGCGGTGATGTATAATAAAGAGCGGAATTTAGGGCTGAACTTCTCTAATGCCCAAGTTACAGAACAACGTTCGAATGATTTTGGGATCACTATTGGGTACACTAAAGCGGGAGTAAAGGTGCCGTTTAATTTCGGAGGGAGACAGCGTGTGCTGAAAAACGACATGATCTTTAAGCTGGACTCCAAGATAGTTGACACAAGGCAGGTTCAACGGAAAATTGAAGAAGGAAGCACCGTCACAAGTGGCAATCTGAATATCCAAGTGAGACCTACAATTTCATATCTTATCAATAAAAACCTTAACCTAACGCTGTACTTTGACCGCACTATAAATGACCCTAAAGTCACAACAGCCTATAAAAGAGCATCCACTGCATTTGGCGGACAACTTAGATTTAATTTAGGCCAATAACTTTTCTCATTATTTCTTTCCTATTAATTTTGATTTCCTTTTAAATACAAAAACATGAATTTTCCTCAAGACCTTAAGTACACAAAAGACCACGAATGGGTCAAAATTGAAGACGGTATTGCGACTATCGGTATCACAGAATTTGCGGCTGGCGAACTAGGTGACATTGTGTATGTAGAAGTAGAAACAGTGGGAGACACCCTGGATACCAACGAAGTATTTGGTACTGTAGAAGCGGTAAAAACAGTTTCTGATCTTTTTATGCCTCTATCAGGGGAAATTCTTGAGTTGAATGAAGCGCTCGAAGATTCACCAGAAATTGTCAATGAGTCTCCTTATGAAGACGGTTGGATGATCAAGGTAAAAATCAGCGGCGAACTTCCTTCAGATTTGCTTTCAGCTTCTGAATATGCCGAACTAGTAGGTAAATAAGTGCTGTGATTAGACTTGGATTGGCAATGGCATGGCTGATTACGATAATGGTGGCCATGCTTACCCCAGGTAATAACTTTCCGGAAGTGAATGTTTTCGATCTTCAGGATAAACTTATTCACTTCATTTGTTTTGCTATGTTAAGTTATCTCTGGTGTGGGGTGGGAGTAGATCGTAGCAAACATCTTGGGTTCAATGGAAGGCTGGTATTTAATTTTCTGATCTTTGGAGTAGCAGCAGGAATAATTTTAGAGTGCCTACAATACTTTATTCCATTTCGTACATTTGATTATTGGGACATGATAATCAATGAAATAGGTGGTATAGCAGGCTTATTAGCATATTTTAAGATTCCATTACCAAGATTAGGCTTGCATTAATGCCTATTAATCATTACACTTGTTAGTCTGAAATAGAACAAAAAAAATTAACCTTTATAAACCAAACAAATCATGGAAGCAAAAAAGACTCCCAGCGCTGACTTGACCAAAAAATCAGGAATGTTCCTGAATTTAGGTCTTGCTGTAGCTGTTGGTGCTACTCTTGCTGCCTTCGAATGGAAAACATTTGACGATGGTTCTTTGAAAGACCTTGGTCAAGTAACGGACAACTTCGAAGAACTGCTGGATATTCCTATTACTGAGCAGCCACCACCACCGCCTCCACCACCAGTTGAGCAACCGATTATCGAAGAAATTCCTGATGAAGTGGAGATTGAAGAGAAAATCGAAGTAAACTTTGATGTGGATGTTAAAGAAACTACCGTAATTAAAGAAGTCGTTATTGCCGAAGCTCCAGTTGAAGAGAAAGCTGATGAAATCTTTGACGTGGTGGAAACCCAACCAAATCCTCCAGGGGGTATGTCCGGTTGGAACAAGTATCTTTCAGACAACCTAAAATACCCGACTCAAGCAAGAAGAATGGGTATCGAAGGAACAGTAATTGTGGTGTTCGTAGTAAATACTGATGGATCTATACAAGACGTAGAAGTTCTTAGAGGTATTGGCGGCGGATGCGACGAAGAAGCTGTTAAAGTTGTACAAAATGCTCCTAAGTGGGAACCAGGTAAGCAACGAGGCCGTCCAGTACGTACTCGGATGAGGTTACCGATTCGCTTCAAACTGAGCTAAAAATATAGACCCGAATTATTCGGGTCTTTTTTTTGGCAATATTTTTAGAATGTTGAGACTTCGGTGTTCATTAGTATAATAGTTGGAAGGTTAGAAAGTGGTAAGTTGGAAGGTTCTGCCAGGTTCTAGGCGTTGTTTGCAACTACGCCTTCCTATCCTTTTCATTTGATGTGGATATCCGAGTGAAGTTACAAACTTCACTCAGTCACCGTCTAAGCGTAGTTTGTAACTACGCTATTCTACTCACTCATACTAATAATCGAAATTTCACTCAGTCACCGCTTGACCCCCTATTCAATTTGAAATCAATATTGATTTATTAGTGGCCAGGTTCTAGGCGTTGTTTGCAACTACGCCTCCCTATCCTTTCATTTGATATGGATATCCGAGTGAAGTTACAAACTTCACTCAGTCACCGTCTAAGCGTAGTTTGTAACTACGCTATTCTACTCACTCATACTAATAATCGAAATTTCACTCAGTCACCTCTTGACCCCATATTCAATT
>Ga0307414_10000117_pt1 | contig 56697 bp, 65 predicted proteins | sample DK1Ometagenome_FD_203804 | JGI IMG/M metagenome (GOLD analysis project Ga0307414, IMG submission 203804) | Maize rhizosphere microbial communities from greenhouse at UC Davis, California, United States - DK15-O-3 | ecosystem: Host-associated > Plants > Roots > Rhizosphere > Soil | place: USA...
TGCGGTTCCTGTCCCGCCAGCAACTGATCCAATACGTCCTTGTCGATAGCCATAAAGATGGTCCTTTCTTCTCCATCTATATGACCTCGCGCACAAAATTACTGACAGTCCCGAATAAGCGGGCCGATATCCCATCTTCAGCGATCCGTTGTATTCTGGGTGTCCTTGCGATTGGTGGCATTTTCATTGCCCTGAACGCCCGAAGATGCGTCATCGCCTTCGATGTCCGCCTCCTCTTGGACGCCCACAAACGGCTCGTCAGTATCTTCGATGATGTCGAGTTCATCCTCCTCGTCCTCGATTTCGTCCTCATCGGGATCGGGGCCGCCAAGATCGGGTGGGATGTCGGTCTGAATTATTCCATCGGTGGGTCCGCGGCCCTCTGCCTCTATGATTTCGGCGCGCTGCGCTTCGTCATATCCCTCCTTGTCCCCGAGCTCTTCGGGACGTCTGTCCTGATCGCGACCGGTGCGGTTAGCCATCTTCAGTCTCCTTGATGGAAAATGCATGCAAGGCCTTTGGGATCCTCGACAACCTCTTCCACCTCCCGGCCCGCCGCCGCACCAACCTAGGTGAATGCGGGTGCGCATCCTTTCCCTAGGCTGCATCGACGGTGCGCCAACCGGCCCTCCGCAAACCAAATTGGAAGCTAAGGAAAACGTGCGATGAAACTGATCTCGGCAACCCTCATGACGGCCGCGGGTGCAGCCGCTGCGATGCTATGGATGAACAAGGTCCGCTATCTCAACCGGCAGGCGCAGGGTTCTGGAATGGGAGGAACCGGAACGGGAAGAACGGATGGAACCTCTGGCACCGAATCCGATTTTTCCAGCCAAACCACTACCCCTTCGGTTCAACCGGCGGCAACGCATTAACCGGTCTCCGGCCGCGTCCGGCAGACCCCAAGGAGTAACGCATGGCCAAAACATTGTCGCAGTTCACGATCAGCCGATCGGGCGATGATTACGTGCTGCATATCGAGGATGAAGACGGCGACATTCAGGATTATGCCGCGACATTCGAACAGCTCGACCTGATTGCCGAGGCGATCGACGAGCAACTGAACACCGATGAAGAGGACATTCTCGGCATCGACGACGGCGAGGATGAGGCTGAAGAGGAAGAGGAAGACGAGGACGAAGAAGAATGACGGCGGGCGGCCTGGCACGACGCGTTCGGGGCGAAGGAAGCCTTCGCTTCGCCCGCGCGTTGGTTGCGGGTCATGCCATCGACGGTCATCCGATCATTTCACTATGATGCCCCCCGCCGCCGGTTGGAGGTCGTGTTCCTGAGCGGACGGCGGTACAGCTATTATGGCGTCCCGCCAGCTGTTGCCGAGGCCATGCGGGCCGCCGCCTCCAAGGGCGGCTATTTCAACCGCTGCATCAGGGACCGCTATGCCTTTAACCGGCTGGTGTGACGACACCCTCCCCTTTTCATTTCTTCTTTTTCAGCCGCCGGGCATTGCTGGTCGCGCGCTTGTGAACTGGGGCCAGCGTCTTTCCTGCCGCCGCTGAAGCACAAGCGATCATCCGGGAGGACCGCGTGGCGATGCGTTGCGCTTCAACTGGCGTCGGGAGACGTCCGGCAGCCGCAATCCGGCTCACCTGCGCCATGTTCGCGGCGGCGGCGGCGTTCATTGTCTCCAGGTTGCGAAGCGCCGCCCACCCAGAGCGGGAAAAGGCATCGAGCTTTTCCGGCACCATCCGGCCGAGTTCCGCATAGTCGCCGGCAAGCGGATTGCGCGAAGCCTCGGCGATGGACTGGCAGCGGCTGCCAATCACATCGGCCGAGGCGTGCATCATTTCACCGGTCTTCCAGCCTGCCTGGGCGAGGCGCATGCCGTTGATCCACATGTCCGACCAGAGATCGAATGGAGTCCACCCCATAAACTCTTCCCTTCACGCGCTTGAGTCTCGCCGCAGCACAGGAGTTGACGGCGTTCCTGAAGCGTCCCGAATAAACAAGCCCGCAGTAGACGCAGCTAACCTAGGTTTATGCCGGGACCGTTTTGTCGGCCACATATAAGCAGCCCCACAGGATGATTACGCAGCGATACTCTTCGCTTGGCCGAACCGAACCTACCCGTTAAAGGCGCTTCATGAGCACACGTACAGACTCAACGGGTGAGGACCCCTTTATCGAGAGCCGCGATCAATTGATCGCCCCGTTCGCGAAGGGGGAAAAGCCGCCTGAAAGGTGGAAAATAGGCACCGAACACGAAAAGTTCGTCTATTCCAGAAAAGATCATCATGCGCCGTCTTATGAGGAAAAAGGCGGCATCCACACGCTGCTGATCGGCCTTACCCGTTATGGCTGGAAGCCTGTGTTCGAGGGGGAGAATATCATCGCCCTGTCCGGGGCCGATGGCGCCATCAGCCTGGAACCGGCGGGCCAGCTCGAACTTTCCGGCGCGCCGCTCGACAATCTGCATCAGACCTGCGCCGAAACTGGACGGCACCTGGAACAGGTAAAGACCGTCGGCGACATGCTGGGCCTGGGCTTTCTCGGCCTTGGCATGTGGCCGGACAAGACGCGCGAAGAGCTGCCCGTCATGCCCAAGGGGCGCTATGGCATCATGCTGAACCACATGCCGCGCGTGGGCTCCATGGGCCTCGACATGATGCTGCGCACCTGCACCATTCAGGTGAATCTCGATTATTGCAGCGAAGCGATGATGGCGAAGATGTTTCGCACGTCGCTGGCGCTCCAGCCGCTGGCGACGGCGCTTTTCGCCAACAGCCCGTTCACCGAGGGCAAACCAAACGGGTTCCTGTCCTATCGCAGCCATATCTGGTCCGACACCGATCCGGCGCGCACCGGCATGCTGCCCTTCGTGTTTGAGGACGGGTTCGGGTATGAACGCTATGCCGACTATGCGCTCGATGTGCCGATGTACTTCGTCTATCGAGACGGCAAATATATCGATGCGGCGGGCCAGAGCTTCCGCGAATTCCTGAAAGGCGAGCTGCCCGCCCTGCCCGGCGAGCTGCCGCGAATGAGCGACTGGACAGACCATCTTTCCACCGCCTTTCCCGAAGTGCGACTGAAAAGCTTTCTGGAAATGCGCGGCGCGGATGGCGGGCCATGGAACCGGATCTGCGCCCTCCCCGCCTTCTGGGTGGGTCTGCTTTACGACAGCACGGCCCTCAACGCGGCGTGGGATGTAGTGAAAGGCTGGACGATGGATGAGCGGCAGGCGCTGCGCGACGCCGTCCCCGGCCTCGCCCTCGATGCCCCCATTCCCGGCGGCCGCAAGCTCCGGGACATCGCCCGCGAAATCCTGGACATCTCCGCCTCCGGCCTCGCCGCGCGCGGCCGCCTGAACGGCTCGGGCGACAATGAAACCGGCTATCTCGACGCGCTGCAGGAGATCGTCGCGACGGGCAAAGTCCCGGCCCAGCGGCTGCTCGACCATTATCATGGCGCCTGGAACGGCGACGTCAGCCATGTCTATGAGGAAGAGAGTTTCTGATCTTTCCCCTCTCCCGTTGGGAGAGGGCAGTGAGACTTAGGTCGGCGAAGCCGGCCTTAGTCGCAGCGGGAGAGGGGTTCCGCGCTATCGAGAGGGCACAACCCCTCTCCAACTCCGGCTAGGCGGCATAGCCGCCAAGCCTCCATATCCTCCCCCACTGGGGAGGATTATTCCGCGGCCTGCAACTCACACTGAAGCCTCTTCTTCCGCCCCATCACCCAGCCGATCAACCTTGGCAACGGCGCGTTCCGTTCCATCCACTCGGCATAAGCAACATAGGCCGGGTCTTCGCTCAGATGGGCTTGCTCCGTCCGCGCGCGCCAGTAATAGACGCCGCTCACCACCGCCAGCAGCGCGGTATTGCGCACCATGTCGGCCAGGCTCCCGCTCGTCACCAGAAACGGCAGCGTCGAAAGCCACCAGAACAGATTCTTCGACACATAGGCGGGATGCTTGGTCCAGCGGTACGGCCCATGCGTCAATATCCCGCGATGCGTCAGGTTGGAAAAGCGCAAGCCGAACGCCACCGTCGCCCAGGCATAGACGCCCGTCAGCAGCACCAGCACCGCCCCCACGCTCCACAATAGCAGCGGATGCGTGCCAAACCACCACGCCCAGTCCTGCGTCCCGGCATGATAATCCAGCGGCCCGCCATGGTTCATCAGCACAAAGGGCGGGTAACAGATCAGCGCCGCCACCCATCCCGCCATGGTGGGATTGGCCGAGCGGATATGCGCGTCGAGCGGCTTTACCGTCAGCATGTAGCCGACCGTGGCGAAGGCGACATCCACCACGAACATCAGCGCGATCAGAAAGCGGGCCAGCTCCACCGGCCCCGCGAATATATTGCCGACACCCAAATGCACCATGTCGGCGAAATTCCCCGGCACGATGGACAGCATGAAGGCCAGGAAGAACCCTTTCACCAGCCAGCTGCGCAAATGGTTCTCCACCTCCACCCGGTCCGGCTTACCCGCCGCCCCGACAATGATCTGCCCGAAGGCATAGGCCCCGTCGCGCGGCTCCACCAGATAGCGGTCCAGCCAGATCACATAGGGAATGGAAAGCGCAAACAGCCACGGCGCGGCCGTCCCCAACATCTCCATGGCGAAGCGATAGCTGCCATCCCAATACCAGCGCGCCAAGCAGTAAGCGACCGCGATCGCTCCCCAGGTCGCCCACAGCCCGGCAAGCTTTACCAGGCTGATATCCAGCCTGTCCCGGATCGATTTCGGCGCTGTCCAGTCAATCCCGGTCGAGGGCCGCAGATGCACCTTGTCCACCAGCAGCGACCACAGCACCATCGGCACGCCGCACGCCGCCACCCCGGCCAGCCCCGCATAAGGCCCATCCATCCCGAACTGCAACGCCACCGCCATCCAGAGCAGCAAGCCCGCAAGCCCCGCAAGCCCCACGCCATGGCTGACCGCCGATGGGGGACAGGCGTCGCTGCTTTTATGCTGTGTCGCATCCATGATGCGGCGGTGTAACGGAAAAGGGTAAGCAAGCGGTGAAGGGCTTGGGCTTCCGGTCCACCATAACGAGTGGCGAGCGGAGGTTGAGATCATCGTCACCCTGAACTCGTTTCAGGGTCCATTTCTCCCTACGCACCGCGGCACCTGGAGGCCCCTCATGCCATCCTTAACCCCGGCAAGCTCGCACCGATAATCCGTACCGCCGAGCGCAGGAAAATTGCCGCGATCAGCGCGCCGATCACTATGTCCGGCCAGGGCGAAGCCGTTGCCGCCACCGCGCCCGCCGCTACGAGTACGCCCAGATTGCAGATCACGTCATTGCGCGAACATTCAAAGGTGCTGGCCATGTTTACGTCCTGACGGCGGAACCGCCAGAGCAGGCGCAGGCAGATCAGGTTTGCGGCCAGCGCGATTCCGCCCACCACCAGCATCAGCGTCGATGAGGGCGGCACCCCGCTCTGGACCTTGACGGCAATGTTGATGGCGATGCCAATGCCGAAGATCAGGATGAAGCCGCCCTTGAACAGCGCCGCCCCCGCTTTCCACCTGTCCGATCGGGAAAGGGCATAAAGGCTCATGCCATAGACCAGCGCGTCGCCCAGCATATCGACCGAATCCGCCATCAGCGCGGTCGATCCCGCGATCACGCCCGCGCCGAATTCCGCCAGAAACATTGCCGCGTTGATCGCCAGCACCGCGATCAGCACCCGCCGCTGGTCCTTCTGCGTCGCCAGCCGCTCCAGCTCAGCCCCTTTGCATGAACAACAATCGTCCGCCATGGGGCCTTTGTGCAACGCCGGGGTAGCGGAATCAAGACTGGTCAGCCGCATTTAAACACCTTGCCAGCACAGTAAACATGCTGCAGGAATTCTTCTTAACAGGCAGCCCTTTCATGATTGAGCCATGGACAATTTCACCGACGTCCAGACTTTCATAGATCAATCCAGGCTGGTCACTGGGCCGCGCGAACTAGAACGCCTTCTCGCCGACATCTCCCGCGACATGGGTTTCGACTATTACGCCTTGATCCATCATGTCGATCTCAGCGCCTATTCCGCCGATTTGCGGCATGTGACCGATGGCGGCTTGCTGGCGCTGACCAATTATCCGGAAAGCTGGATCGAAGCCTATGTGCAGCGGAATATCGTTGCCGATGACCCCGTCCTGCTTGCCAGCCAGCGCACCAATGTCGGCTTCACCTGGGAGGATGTCGGCAAGATGATCAAGGTCACGTCCCATCACCGCGCGGTGACGGAGGATACGCGGCGGGCCGGCCTGGTGCAGGGTTTCACCGTGCCGTGCCATATTCCGGGCGAAGCCAACGGGTCGTGCACTTTCGCGGTGCGCACGGGCCGGTACCTGCCCGTCCGCAACCTGCCCATGGCGCAATTGATCGGATCCTTTGCATTCCAGGCCGCACGAAATCTTGTCCGGGCCTCGGCGCAAAATCCCAGCTCCGGCCCGGTACAGCCATTGAGTGAGCGGCAATTGCAGTGCGTTGCCCTTGTCGCTCGCGGCAAATCCGATTGGGAGATCGGCAAGATACTGAATATCTCGGAGGAAACCGTGAAGCGGCATCTCTCGCTCGCGCGCGCCCATTATGATGTTCCGAAACGGATTCAGGTGGCTCTGCGTGCGATTTTCGAAGGCCAGATCGTCCTGGCCGATGTCTTGAAATAGCACCCGTCAATTGCCCCGAAAGGGGCATGCCCTCGCCGGTTAACTAAAGGCATATCCCGAGGCCAAGGGAGTTATGCCAGTGGCGCATTCAGCAAAACCGACCGATTCCGCAAATCTCGGCTTCATCAATGGGATGGGTCCAACCGATTCACGACGGCCACGACTTCCGAGCACGGTGGAGCTTGTCACGCAGCTCATGGAGTTGAGTGAAAAACAGCGCGCCCAACTGAGCCGAAGCAAGCCTCTCGAGTCTGTCTGCGTGCTGGCCGAACGGCTCCTGCGCCAACGGCGGCAAAGGGAGGCGTGTTTTGGAAAGCATCTCTTTGCCGATCCCTGCTGGGACATGCTGCTCGATCTTTATGTCGCGCGAAAAAGGCATCTGCGCCCCATATCGGTGTCCAGCCTGTGCATTGCATCCGCCGTACCCGCCACCACTGCGCTGCGGTGGATCGATACGCTGGTGCAGGAGGGGCTTGTAGTCCGCCAGCCCGATCCCCGCGACAAACGGCGCGTCCTCGTCAGCCTGACGGACGAAGGCAGCGACAAGCTGGACAGGCTTTTGACCGATTGGCTGGAGCCATAGAGCCTGCTCGGAATGAGCGGAACCAGTCCGCCCCTCAATGAACGAAACGGGCCACCACGTCGCGATAGGAACGGCTGACCTTCACCTGCGCACCCGAATCCAGCACCAGGAAACATTCGCCGTTGGTATGCGGCTTCACCTGCCGCACCTGGCTCAAATTCACGATGGTGGAACGGTGGACGCGCTGGAAATTGCGCGGATCAAGCCGCTTTTCAAGATCCTTCATCGTTTCGCGAAGGATCAGGCTGTTGTCGGCGGTGTAGATGCACATATAGTCGCCCGCCGCGTCGATCCGCTCGATCGTGTCCACATCGACGCGGAAGATCTGGCCGCGATCCTTGATGTTGATGAGCTTTTCATAGCGGCTTGAGGCGGGGGCGTCATCCTCGACATATTCCGAAACATGATCCGGGGCGACTTCGGCCAGCACTTCACGCAGCCGTTCCACCTCCTGCACATTGCGCTTTTCCGACAGGCGCTGCCGCACGCGATCCAGCGCGTCGGCAAGCCTGTCCTCTTCGACCGGCTTCAGCAGATAATCGACCGCCTGCGCCTCAAACGCACGGATGGCGTGGTCGCTGTAGGCCGTTACGAAGATGAAGAGGGGCGGCTCTATCTCCATCATGCCCTGCACGACGGAGAAGCCGTCAAAGCCGGGCATCTGAATATCCAGGAACACAAGATCGGGTTTATGCGTCTTTATGGAGCGGATCGCTTCCCGGCCGTTCAGGCAGGTGTCGATGATTTCGACATCCTCATGGGCTTGCAACCGTAGCTGGAGGCCCTGAATGGCCAGGGTTTCGTCGTCCACCAGGATGGTTCTAATCGTCATGCAGCAACCTTCTGTTCTTCCGTTATGTGCGGCATTTCGATTATTACCGAAAACCCACCGCCGGGCGTAGAACGCGTTTCCAGGCTCTGCCGTTCCCCGAAGGCCTGAAATAAACGGTCGCGTATGTTCGCAAGCCCGACGCCCATGGATGTTGTCGGCCTGACGTCCGAGTCGTTCAATCCCGGACCGGTGTCGGACACGATGATCCGCACATTTTCACCGGCAGGCTGCGCGGAGACCGAGATTTCGGCCCCTTCCTCCTTGGGCGTGACGGCATATTTGATGGCATTTTCGACCAATGGCTGCAGCAACAGGGATGGAAGGCGCGCCCGCGCAACGGCAGGATCGATGTCGAAGACCGGCCGCAGCCGATCTTCGAAACGCATTTTCTCTATCTCCAGATAGAGTTTCAGCGTCTCCACCTCCTGCGCCAGCGTCACTTGCGCGGTGGGTTCATTGATGAGCGTATAGCGAAGGAAGGACGACAATCTGGACAGCATCGCATTGGCCCGCTCGGTCTGTTTCAGCAGCACCAGCGTGGAAATGCTGTTCAGCGTATTGAACAGGAAATGCGGATTGAGCTGATAGCGCAGCATGGCGAGCTGCGCGCTCGACGCCTGGTTCTCCAGATGCTGCATCTGGTCAGCCTGCTCTTCGATCGTCAGGAAGAAATTGATCGCATAATAGAGCGCCGACCACGCACCCAGCAGGGTGAAATTGATATAGAAAGCGCCCAACAACAGTTGCAGTCCGGCTGTTTCGCTTGCCCTGTTCTGGGTGGAAAAGACCCATGCATCGATCACAGCGGCCGTCGTCGCCGCCGTCAGCACCACCAGGATGGAAACCCCCCAGGTGACGATAGGTTTCTGCTTCAGCAGCGCGCGGAAAATCACGGCCATCAGCAGCGTCAGGGAATAGCCGGTAATCGTCGAAATCAGCACTGGCACCAGGAAGGATATAGGCTGGTTATTGGCTAGCCCAGATAGCCCCCGCAGCAGCAACGCACCGCCCCAACCGAGCGACTGCAGGTTCCAGAATGCGCGGTTCTTGTCCTCAAAAAAAGGCTTGGGCGTGATAGGCAGAACGGTCATGCGGTTTCTTATCGCCTTTTTCCGCGCGTTTGAAGCTGCTGAATCGCCGTCCGGTTCCACGGCCATTTATCATGTATCATAGAGGAACAGCGGCACTGCTACCGCAGGCTTGTCTCCTTTGTCCTATGATCGAGTCGGATCTTTCCGTACAATTGCAGGCTTGCCATGCGGAAAGGGGCGTCTGCCGAAAGCCCCACCGCCGAGAGGGATTGCTCCATGACCGATGCGGAACTGAAAGCCTCTACCTTCCGGTCTTTGAAGGAGGCCACGGCAGGCGATTGGCGGCACATTGCCAAAGAACTCTCTGCCTATGCGACCGATCTGCCCAGCCGGGTTCTCTGTCACCTTCAACTCCTCGAAGGCGATTCAGGCGGCTTCCCGATCGACCGGCTGCAACATAGTCTGCAAACCGCTACGCTTGCCCACCGCGACGGCCGGGAGGAGGAATTTGTCGTAATGGCGCTGTTGCACGACATTGGCGACATATTGTGCACCTATAATCATGCGGACATGGCGGCGGCGATCCTGAGGCCTTTCATCTCGGAGGAAAATCTCTGGATCGTGGAGCACCACAATGTTTTCCAGAGCTATTATTACTACCACCATGTCGGACTCAACCGCGACATGCGGGATCAATACCGCGATCATCCCTGGTTTCAGGCGACGGTGGATTTCGTCGAAAAATATGATCAGGCCGCTTTTGACCGGCATTACGATACTGCCCCGCTCAGTTTCTTTGAACCGATGGTCAGGCGGGTGCTCGCCGAACCGCAGCGCGCTTTGATGTCCAGAAGCAACGTGAAGCTGGTCTGATCACCGGCCAAGCCGGCTCCTGACCGGCAGCGCCCGCCTGTCACGCAGTTTTTTGTTGCATGGCGGCAAAAATGCCCCACATCGTCATAGGGATGTTACGTCAGTATGAATTGGTTGAACGCGTAAAGCGCTATGATCCGGACGCCGACGAGGCTCTGATCAATCGCGCCTATGTATTTTCCGTGCAAAAACATGGGAGGCAGAAACGCGCCAGCGGCGATCCCTATTTCAGCCACCCGATCGAAGTCGCGGGCATATTGACCGGCCTGCATCTGGACGATCAAACGATCATCACGGCGCTCCTCCACGACACGATCGAGGACACGCTCGTCACCTATGACGAGATCGAGAAAAATTTCGGTCCGGACATTGCCCGGCTGGTCGATGGCGTCACCAAGCTGTCGAAGATCGAGGCGCAGACCGAAAATGAGCGGGCGGCGGAAAATCTGCGCAAATTCCTGCTCGCCATGTCCGACGATATCCGCGTCCTGTTGGTCAAGCTCGCCGACCGGCTGCACAATATGCGCACGCTGCACTTCCTCAAGAATGAGGAAAAGCGCAAGCGCATCGCGCGCGAAACCATGGATATCTATGCGCCGCTGGCCGAGCGGATCGGCATGTATGAATTCATGCGCGAAATGCAGTTCCTGGCATTCCGGCAGCTGGAACCCGACGCCTGCGCCAGCATCACCAAGCGACTGGACCAGCTAAAGGAAGGCGGCGGCGACAAGATTGCCCGCATCGCGTCGGGATTGCAGCTTCTGCTCGGCAATGCCGGGCTGAAGGTCAGCGTCTCGGGCCGGGAGAAACATCCCTATTCGATCTGGAAGAAGATGCAGGAGCGGCACATCAGCTTCGAGCAGCTGACCGACGTCATGGCCTTTCGCGTCATTACGGAGAGCGCGGAGGATTGCTACCGCGCGCTTGGCATCATTCATCAGCGCTACAAGATGGTGCCCGGACGCTTCAAGGACTATATCTCGACCCCCAAGCGCAATGGCTACAAGTCGCTGCACACCACCGTGATCCACAATGAAAACGCCCGGATCGAAATCCAGATTCGCAGCAAGGAAATGCACCGCGACAGCGAGTTCGGCCTGGCCGCGCACTGGGCCTACAAGCAGCGTGGCGGCGGGCCGGACGGTCAGGCCGGCTGGATGCGGGATCTTATCGAGATTCTGGATCAGAGCCAGGACGCCGACGAGCTGCTCGAACATACGCGCATGGCGATGTATCAGGATCGCATCTTCGCCTTTACGCCGAAAGGCGAGCTGCACCAGCTGCCCAAGGGGTCAACCCCGGTCGATTTCGCCTATGCCGTCCACACCAACCTGGGCAACCAGACGGTCGGCGCAAAGGTGAATGGCCGCGTCGTGCCGCTGCGCACCCAGCTTCAAAATGGCGATCAGGTCGAAATCCTGAAGTCCGACGGGCAGGAACCCAGCCCCGGCTGGCTGACCTTCGTCATTACCGGCAAGGCGCGCGCCGCCATCCGCCGCTTCGTCCGCCACAAACAGCGGGATGAGATGATTGCGCTGGGCGAAATGCTGTTCGAGGAAATTGCCAGCCGGTTGCCCGTGGAGATTGGCGACAAGGCGCTGACCGGCGCTCTTAGCAGGTTGATGCTGGAGGATCGGGCCAGCCTGATGCTCGCCATCGGCACGCACAGCATTTCCGACGCCGAAGTAATGGAGGCCCTCATCCCGGGCAGCACGACGGACGCAGAACATCACATCCACGTCCCCCAACAGCACAAGCCTATCTCCATCCGCGGCCTTACGCCCGGCGTCGCCTTCAAGCTGGGCGAATGCTGCCATCCCGTGCCGGGTGACCGGATTGTCGGCCTGCGCCATCCAGGAGCGGGGATCGAGGTGCACACGATCGATTGCCCCAGCCTGGAACATGGCGCGGATGCGGACTGGGTTGACCTGAGCTGGGACGCCAAATCAGGCGGCGGCACCGCGCGGCTGAGCGTCATCCTGAAAAACGAACCCGGCGCGCTCGCCGCCGTCGCCAATATCTTCGGTACCAACAAGGCCAACATCCTGAACCTGCAACTGAGCAACCGGGAGGGGCCGTTTCACACGGACATCATCGACATAGAGGTGCATGACACCGCGCATCTGATGCGCATCATCTCGGCCTTGCGGTCGATCGAACCGGTAATCCAGGCGGATCGGGTTTAACGTCAGGGCCGAGGGAACGACCGCTTCAGCCCAGCTGTCCAACTGCCCAGAGCAGCACGGACTTCTGTGCATGCAGCCGGTTTTCCGCTTCATCCCAGATGACCGACTGCGGGCCGTCGAGGACCGCGTCCACCACTTCCTCACCGCGATGGGCGGGCAGGCAGTGGAGGAATTTGGCATCGGGCTTCGCCAGCGCCATCAGGCTTTCCGTGACCTGATAGGGCATCATGGCCTTCAGCTTTTCCTCGGCATGCGCCTGCCCCATGGAAATCCAGGTGTCGGTGACGACGATGTCCGCGCCGCGAACAGCCTCGGCGGGATCCTGGATCATGTGAACGTTTGCGCCCATCTTCACGGCCTCAGCGGCGAAGAAGGGGTTGGGCTCATAGCCTTCGGGGCAGGCGACGCGGACGTTGAATTTCATCAGGCCCGCCGCCTCGATGATCGAGTGGAGGACATTGTTGCCATCGCCCAGCCAGGCCCATTCCGACCCCGGCAACGCCTTGCCATGTTCGATCACGGTCAACAGGTCCGCCATGATCTGGCAGGGGTGGGACAGATCGGTCAGGCCGTTGATGACAGGGACGGTGGCATAGTGCGCCAGCTCCTCGATCTTGGCATGGTCATCCGTGCGGATCATGATCGCATCGACATAGCGGGAGAGGACGCGCGCAGTGTCGGCCACCGTCTCGCCCCGCCCCAACTGCGTCGATCCGCCGTCCATGACGATGCTGGTGCCCCCCAGTTGCCGGATCGCCATGTCGAACGAAACCCGGGTGCGGGTGGAATTTTTCTCGAAGATCATGCCCAGCACATGACCGTCGAGCGGGATGTCCGCATCGGGTGCGCCCTTGGGCCAATCCTTGCGCTTCGCCTTGCGGTCCAGCGCATCATTCAGCATGGCGGCGATCCCGTCGCCGCCCGCATCGGATAAGTTCAGGAAATGTCTCGTCATTTCAAATTTCCCTCTCAACCGTTCGGGCTGAGCCTGTCGAAGCCCCGTTCTTCTTCACAAGAAGCATCCTTCGACAAGCTCAGGATGAACGGTGCAAAAAGACGCAATCAGGAGGCCGGAACCTCATAATCCCTGGCCCCCGCCGAAAGCTTTTCAATGCATTCGGCGATATGGCTTTCTTCTATCACCAGCGGCGGCAGGATGCGCACGACATTATCGCCTCCAGCGACCGTCAGCAGGCCATGCTTGTCTCGCAAATGGGCCACGAAGGCCCGGCTCTCCGTCTTCATCTTGATGCCGAGCATCAGCCCTTTGCCCCGCACGCTTTCGAACAGCTCGTCATGATTGGGGATAAGCTGTTCCAGGCTGGCGCGCAGGCGTTCGCCCATTTTCTGGACATGGTCCTTGAACGCGGGCTCCAGGATCACGTCCAGTACGGCATTGCCCGCCGCCATCGCGAGCGGATTGCCGCCATAGGTAGAACCATGCGTACCGATCACCATGCCCTTTGCCGCCTTCGCGCTGGCAAGGCACGCGCCAAGTGGGAAGCCGCCGCCAATGCCCTTGGCAATCGCCATGATGTCGGGGATGACGCCATATTGCTCATAGGCAAAGAACGTGCCTGAGCGCATCACGCCGCATTGCACCTCGTCGAAAATGAGAAGCAGGTCCTTTTCATCGCAGACCGCGCGCAGACCTTCGAGGAATTCCTGCGTCGCGGGCAGGATGCCGCCTTCGCCCTGAATGGGTTCCAGCAGGAAGCCGGCGGTTTCATCATCGACCGCGGCCAGCGCCGCCTCCAGATCGTTGAACTTCACCACCTGGAAACCGGGTAGCAGCGGTTCGAACCCGTCGCGCATCTTGGGCTGGTCGGTCGCCGAAATAGTGCCGAGCGTCCGCCCGTGGAAGGCGTTGGAAAAGGTGATGAGCTTGTGCTTGCCGAGATTTCCGCTGGCATAATGATAGCGGCGCGCGGTCTTGATCGCGCACTCCAGCGCCTCCGCGCCGCTATTGGTGAAGAACACCGTGTCGGCGAATGTGTTATCCACAAGCCGCTGCGCCAGGCTTTCGCCCTGCGGGCTGCCATAGAGGTTCGACACATGCATCAGCGTCGCCGCCTGCTGCTGGATCGCCTGCACCAGATGGGGATGACCGTGGCCAAGAATGTTGACCGCAATGCCGCTAGCAAAGTCCAGATAGCGCTCGCCGCGCTCCCCGATCAGGTAGCAGCCCTCGCCTCGCACCGGACGCACATCGCACCGGGGGTAAACGGGCATGAGCGGCGTGATCGGCGTCATCGACATCGGGGCCTCACCTTTCCTCTGGATGAGCGTTGAAACAAAGCAAAAAAGGCGGTCCCGGCCGGACCGCCCATGATGCTGGGTTCATATACAGGCGACATCGCCTGTTCGTCAATTGCCGCCTAGAACAGCATTGTGAGCAGTCCCGCCCCGGCGCTGAGCCCGAGCAGCAGGAAGGGGCTGGCGCGGAAGCGGAACATGGCGACGAGCGCTGCAAGGGAAAGCGCGAGCGCTGCCGGATCGAGGGTCGCGGGGTCGGGCACGTCAAGGCGCAGGGGGCCGACCGCCCGCTCCTCCACCTCCTCGAACCAGAAATGCAGCGCAAACCAGATGGCGAGGTTCAGGATGACGCCGACGACGGCGGCGGTGATGGCGGCGAGCGCGGAGGCCAGCGCCCTGTTCTCGCGCAGCCGCTCGATGAAAGGAGCGCCGAGGAATATCCAGAGGAAGCAGGGCGTGAAGGTAACCCAAGTGGTAAGCAGCCCGCCCAGCGTCCCGGCGAGCAGCGGGGACATGTCGCCCGGATGGCGATAGGCGCCGAGGAAGCCGACATATTGCGTCACCATGATCAGCGGGCCGGGCGTGGTTTCGGCAAGGCCGAGACCATCGAGCATCTCGCGCGGGCTGAGCCACTGATATTGCTCCACCGCCGCCTGCCCCACCCAGGCGAGGACCGCATAGGCGCCGCCAAAGGTCAGCACCGCCATTTGCGAAAAGAAGCGGGCGATGGCGGCAAAGGCGGTGTCTTCCGGCGCGAAGGCGGTGAGCAAGGCCACGGGCAGCAGCCAAGCGATGAGCAGGATCAGCGCGGTGCCGCCGAGTTTGCGCAGCCCTTCGCGGGCGTGGGCGGGCACCCCCTCCCCCAATGCGCTGGCGGCGTCGCTGACCGCCGATCCGCCGGACGGGCCGTGACCATTGCCGCTCAGCGCGATGCTGCCGTTGCGCCCCAAGGTCCAGCCGATCAGGCCGGCCGCGAAGATGACCAGCGGAAAAGGTGCATCCAGAAAGAACAGCGCCACGAACGCCGCCGCCGCGATGCCAAGGCGCAGGCGGTTGCCGAGCGCCCGCGCGCCGATCCGCGCGACTGCCTGAAAGACGATCGCCAGGACAGCGGCTTTAAGGCCGAAGAACAGGGCCGCAACTGCGGGGGCCTCGCCATAAAGAACATAAAGCCAGGACAGCGCCATGATCGCCACCGCGCCAGGCAGGACGAACAGCAGGCCAGCGGCGAGGCCGCCCTTCACCCGATGGAGCAGCCAACCGATATAGGTCGCAAGCTGCTGCGCCTCCGGCCCCGGCAGCAGCATGCAGAAATTGAGCGCGTGCAGGAATCGTTCTTCGCCAATCCACTTTTTCTCCTCAACGAGGATGCGGTGCATGAGGGCGATCTGGCCCGCCGGACCGCCAAAGCTCAACAGCGCGATCTTCGTCCAGGTGCGGAGAGCTTCGCCGAAGGAGATGCCGTGGGGCTGTGTGGTCATTGTCGCATCTACTGCGGCAAAATTCCGAAGAAGACAAATCCTATAATGCCAGACGCTCAAACCAATGACGCGTCATTCCCGCGAACGCGGGAACCCCTCTTTCCTCTTGGTTCAAAGTTAGAGATTGAGGCGAAATGGGTTCCCGCGAACGCGGGAATGACGAAATTGGGTCAAAGCCTGGGGTGCTTGAATACCGGCGCGTGACCATCAGCCACGCGCCGGCTTCGTTCACTTATGCAGCCCCATGCGCGAGCGCTGCAAGCAGCAGCAGCGCCACGATGTTGGTGATCTTGATCATCGGATTCACCGCCGGGCCAGCCGTATCCTTGTACGGATCGCCAACGGTGTCGCCGGTGACGGCGGCCTTGTGGGCTTCGCTGCCCTTGCCGCCATAATTGCCGTCCTCGATAAATTTCTTCGCATTATCCCATGCGCCGCCGCCGCTGGTCATCGAAATGGCGACGAACAGGCCGGAGACGATGACGCCCAGCAGCAACGCGCCCAGAGCCGCAAAGCCATTGGCGACGCCGCCGACCCAGGCGATCAGGAAATAGACCACGATCGGCGTAAAGACCGGCAGCAGCGAGGGCAGGATCATCTCCCGGATCGCCGCCTTGGTCACCAGATCCACCGTCCGGCCATAGTTGGGACGGCTGGTCCCCGCCATGATCCCCGGATTGTCGCGGAACTGCGTGCGGACCTCCTCCACGACCGCTCCTGCAGCCCTTCCGACCGCCGTCATGCCCAGCGCGCCGAAGAGATAGGGCAGCAAGGCCCCAAGCAGCAGGCCGACGATGACATAGGGATTGGACAGGCTGAAATCGACCGGTTCGGTGAGGCCGAGTTCCACGCTGTAAAATTGCAGATCCTCGGTATAGGCACCGAACAGCACCAGCGCAGCCAGACCGGCCGAACCGATGGCATAGCCCTTCGTCACTGCCTTGGTCGTATTCCCGACCGCATCGAGCGCGTCGGTGCGGGTGCGGACATCATCGTCCAACCCCGCCATCTCGGCGATGCCGCCCGCATTGTCCGTGACCGGACCATAAGCGTCGAGCGCCACGACCATCCCGGCAAGCGCCAGCATGGCAGTCGCGGCAAAGGCGATGCCGATGAGGCCCGCCAGCGAGTAGCTGATGATGATACCGACGCAGATGACCAGCGTGGGCAGCGCGGTGGATTCAAGCGAAACGGCCAGACCCTGGATGACATTGGTGCCATGGCCGGTAACCGAAGCCTTGGCGATGGACCGGACCGGACGGAAATTGGTGCCGGTATAATATTCGGTGATCCAGACGATCAGGCCGGTGACACCAAGGCCCACCATCATCGACCAGAACAGGTCCATGCCGGTGAAAGCGCCTTCGCCGGTCAGACCGCCGCCAATAGGCGCGTTCATGTCGCCGAGCACCCGCCAGGTGACATAATAGAGCGCCGGGATGGACAGGATCGCGGTGGTCAGGAACCCCTTGTACAGCGCGCCCATGATCGACTGGCTGGAACCCAGCCGCACCATATAGGTGCCGATGATCGACGTGATGATGCACACGCCGCCGACAATCAGCGGCAGGCTCATCAATTGGGTGAGCTCTGCAAGGCCCGCATCGACGATCAAGGCGGTCAGCACCATGGTCGCGCCCACCGTCACCACATAGGTTTCGAACAGGTCGGCCGCCATGCCCGCGCAGTCGCCGACATTGTCCCCCACATTGTCCGCGATCACCGCCGGGTTGCGCGGGTCATCCTCCGGAATGCCGGCCTCGACCTTGCCGACAAGGTCAGCGCCGACGTCAGCGGCCTTGGTGAAGATGCCGCCGCCAAGACGGGCGAAGATGGAGATAAGCGATCCGCCGAATGCCAGCGCAACCAGCGCGTCAATGACCGTGCGGTCCTTGACGGTCAGGCCAGCAGGCCCCGTCAGATACCAGAAGAAGACGGAAATAGCGAGCAAGGCGAGGCCCGCCACCAGCAGGCCAGTGACCGCGCCCGCCCGGAAGGCGACCGTCAGGCCGCTTTGCAGGCTGGTGCGGGCGGCTTCGGCCGTGCGGACATTGGCGCGCACGGAAATGTGCATGCCGATATAGCCCGCCGCGCCAGAGAGCAGCGCGCCTATGACAAAACCGAGCGCGGATGTCGCGCCCAGAAAATAAAGGATGGCGATGGCCACGACCACACCGACCATGGCGATGGTGCGATACTGGCGGCCCAGATAGGCCTTTGCCCCCTCCTGGATCGCGCCTGCAATTTCCTGCATCTTTTCATTGCCCGGTGAAGCGCTGAGCACTTGCCGGCTGGTAAAGAGCCCGTAGAGCACGGCCAGCAGGCCGCACCCTATGGCAATCGTGACAATCGTCATATTTGTTCCTCTCCCCTGTTCTGTTACGAATCCGGAACGCCGGGAAACGCCCGGAATGACGGGGCGGAAGGTATAGGTCAGGGCAATAAGGTCAAGCGGTTATGAGGATGGTGCAAATTATGCACGCCCTGGCCATGCAGATAGCCAAGGCGGGAGGGTAGAGCGACCCTTTGTCCCTGATTCAAGAGACTTAGCCCATGCCCCTCGCCAAAGCGGCCAATGGCGGTCGCGGACACCGGGAGCATGCTTCCGGTGGGCGCCGCGAAAAGAAGCTGGTAATCGTCCCCAGCCGTGGCAGCGGCAAGACGCAGGGCAAGATCGTCGGAATTGCTTGCCCGAACCTCGGCCGAAAGCGGCAGTTGGTCGAGCGCGATCTCCACAGCGACGCCGCTCGCTGAAGCCATGCGCGCCGCGTCGATCAGCACGCCATCGGACACGTCCATCATCGCATGAACCAGCGGCGCAAGCGCCTGCCCTTCCGCCAGCAGCGGCACAGGGCGGCGATAGGCGCGCAGGAGAACCGCAGGCTCCGGCTGTCCCGCACGCGCAAGCTCCAGTCCCAGTCCCGCCTCGCCAACCGTACCGGTGACGTACAGCACATCGCCCGCGAGCGCGCCGTTGCGGGAAGGCGCGCCCGATGGCGGCGCCTGACCGATGGCGGTCAGGGTATAGACGCCCGGCGCGCCCTTCGGCATCGCAACCGTGTCGCCCCCGATAAGCGGCATGGCGAAGGTGTCGAGCGCATCCTTCAGCCCAGCAAGAAAAGCGCTGTCCCAAGCATCGTCGCCAGTGAGCGCGTAATTCATCAGACAGGCGATCGGCCGCGCGCCCTTGGCGGCGAGGTCCGACAGGTTCACCGCCGCCAGTTTCCAGCCAATATCCTGCGGTGGGTCCGTGGCGAGAAAGTGAACGCCGGCGACGATGGTGTCGCTGGTGAGGACCAGCGAGGTCCCGCCAATGTCGAGAACGGCGGCGTCGTCGTCAAGGCCCCGAGCAGCATCATGGGTGGCGAGCGCGCGCAGGGCTTCGATGAAGGTGGTCTCGGTGGTCATGGGGCGAGGTTGTAGCATTGCCTGGCCCGAAGGGGGAGACAATGACACATGCTGGGTCGCTGCCATTTAAGTGGTCGTCACCCTGAACTTGTTTGGCGTTTATCCCTTTCCATCATGTAAGTCTGTATGTAGTATCCCGGCCAGGACGGAAGGGGGATTCGGGCGGGATGCGGCCAGCGATCATATCAGGGCTTTCAGCAATCGGATTGGCTATCGGGAGTTGGGCGGTGCCTATAGTCTTCCCTAACGTTGATCCACAGGTTGCACAGTGGATGTTGTGGCTAGCCGCTGGTCTGGTGTTTATCGCTAGCTTACTTTGGGTCTGGGGCATCAAAAAGCCGGATACGCCAACCGGGGCGGGAGTTACGCAAACCACTTCTGGTCCATCCTCCCACGCTATCGTAAACCACGGCACGGTGAATATCGGGGCGTCGGCGGGGCGTGCCCGTGATCCTGATGGCTCTGAAGCATTTCGGAAAAATGAGCTAGCCGCCAAACGTGCCCATGCTCGCTCTGAGGCGAAAATAGGAACTAGGGACGTCTCATTGCCAGAAGCTCTAGCTTATGCAGAGCTAGGGCAGTGGGGAAAATCGTTTTTTGACGCGGCAAGTGCGGCCAAGAATGAGGCCAATGAGCAACTGGAGCGTTTCCGGCAACTCGCCCATGACGGTGCTCTGACCGTTTGGGGAAAGAGAACTGAAAACGGCCTCTTTCAACTTATCTCCGAGGATCATTGGATCGATCACCACATAGCATGGTTTGATCTGTTGCGGGGCAACGCGCGGACGGAGAACATCCGGCACACTCATGCCGAGCCGTTTTCGGAATTGATGGTCAGTAAGGCTGAATTTGAAAGGGAATGGCCCCATGCACAAGGATGAATCCACCCGCCGCTTTAACCGCCTGTTAGACGCTATGATTCACGGCGAGCCGCCGTCTAGCGCGAGAAAGAAAGCATCATCCTGGCAAGCATCAGATGCGGAGCATGGCGCATGTTGTAGCGATACTCGAACTCGCCCAGATACTTCCAAAGATGCTTCCCGCTGACATGGATATGCGTTCCGCTAATCCCGCGCTTCAACTGCGCCCAGAAGCCTTCCATGGCATTGACGCCAGCGCCAAGGGCGGTCGCATATTCGCCGATGCTGTGATTGACCTTCACATGGCGATAGCCCGAACGGTCAATGTCCTTGTAGCCGCCAAATTCGTCGGTGTGCAGCGTCGTGCCGGGGATGATCTGGCCAAGGATTTCGCTCTGCATCGCCTGCTTGGTACGGCTATGGACAACGCGCGTCACCAATTCGCCCCCGCGCTCCAACATGCCGAGCACGCACGTTTTGTTGCCCTTGTAGCCAGAGCCTTTGCCCGACACCTTGCCGCCAATCAGCGTTTCGTCGATCTCGACATGCGTGCCGGGACCGCCAAGCTGATCGTCGCTATCAAGCGCGCTCATATATTTGCGGATTTCATGGCACATGCGCCACGCCGTTTTGTAGGTCACGCCAAGCTGGCGTTGCACCTCGGTGGCGGCAACGCCATGACGCGACGTGGTGAACATGTGCATGACGAGAAACCAGTCACGCAGCGGCGTACGGGTGCGCTCGAAAGGCGTTCCGGCCATGGGGGCGATCTGATGACCGCAATGTTCGCATGAATAGACCTTGCGCGTGGATACCCGGTAGAAATGCGCGTCCTTGCCGCACTTGGCGCAGGCGTGGCGCTCGCCGTAACGGGTACGCATCAAATGCTCCAAACAAGCGTCCTCAGTCGGGAACTGGTCCAGAAATTGGCGGAGCGTCGGGGATTTTGGCTTGCTGTTCATGCATATTGCATAGCACATTGTACTACATGACGCAAGGGGATAAACGCCAACTTGTTTCAGGGTCCATAAGCTCAACCATAGAGGCTCTATCGTTCCTCCCTATGGATGCTGAAACAAGTTCAGCATGACGGGTTTTTATGGCAGCTCACCACCCAAAACCGTTTACCCCCGCAATTCCTTTGCAATCGCATCCAGCAGGCCGTTCACGAACCCGCTTTCCCGCTTGTCATAGAACGCCTTTGCCACATCGACATATTCGCTGATGACGGTGCCGGTGGGCACGTCGATCCGGGCCATCAGTTCATAGGCCCCTGCCCGCAGGATTTGCAGCATGGGCTTGTCGAGCCGGGTCATCGACCAGTCCTTCGCCAACCGCCCCTCGATCAGCATGTCGATTTCGCCGCGACGCTTGTCCACGCCCGCCACGACATCGTCGAAGAAATCGCGTTCCGCGTCCACATAGGTGACATCGTCAACCGTCATGCCCAGCCGGTGCTGGTGGAATTCGCGCAGCAGCATGGGAAGGGGCGTGCCCTCCATGTCCTTCTGGTACAGGGCCTGCACCGCGGCAAGGCGGGCGGCGGAGCGGGATTTGGAGCGTTCGGTCATATGTTCCTTATGCCCGTTTGCGTCGGGCGAAGTCGAGACGGTCCTCGGCTTCGCTCGGGACGAACGGCCTATTTCAATCTTTTCGCCACGGACAGGGCATGGGCCGGAAGCCCCTCTGCCGTCGCCAGCGCGACCGCTGCCGGACCGATAGCCTGTATCGCCCGCTGGTCAAGCGCAAGGAAGCTGGTGCGCTTCATGAAATCCAGCACCGAGAGGCCCGATGAAAAGCGCGCGCGGCGGCCGGTGGGGAGGACATGGTTCGGCCCCGCCACATAGTCGCCGACCGCTTCGGGCGTCATGCGGCCCATGAAGATGGAGCCGGCATGGCGCACCTGATCGAACAGGGGCTGCGGATCATCGACCGCCAGTTCCAGATGCTCGGGCGCAAGGCGATCGACAAGCGGCAGGGCCTCTTCAAGCGCGCTCACCAGAATGATCGCGCCATTGGCGTCCCAGCTCGCACGCGCGACGGCGCGGGTGGAGAGCGTCGGTATCTGGCGTTCGACAGCGGCGGCGACGGCATCGGCAAAGGCCGCGTCGTCGGTGAAGAGGATCGACTGGCTGGTGGGATCGTGCTCGGACTGGCTGAGCAGGTCGGCGGCGGTCCATTCCGGATCGTTCTTGCCGTCCGCCACCACGACGATTTCGGAGGGGCCGGCCACCATGTCGATGCCGACGACGCCGTAAAGCTGCCGCTTGGCCTCTGCCACCCAGGCATTGCCGGGGCCGGTGACGACATCAACGGGCTTGATGCGCTCCGTGCCATAGGCGAGCGCGGCCACCGCCTGCGCGCCGCCGACGCGCCAGATTTCCTCTATGCCCGCGATTTGGGCAGCCGCCAGAACCAGTGGATTGATCTCGCCATTGGGCGTGGGCGTCACCATGGTGATACGCTCGACGCCCGCGACCTTGGCTGGGATCGCATTCATGAGGACGGAGCTGGGATAGGCTGCGCGGCCGCCCGGCACATAGAGGCCGGCCGCATCGACCGCCCGCCAGCGCGCGCCCAAACGAACGCCCGCCGCGTCGGTGCTGTCGCTGTCCTGCGGTTTCTGCTTGTCATGGTAAGCGGCAATGCGCGCGGCGGCGAGTTCCAGTGCATCGCGAAGGTCGTTGGGAAGTCCCTCCATCGCGGCCTTGCGTTCGGCGGCGGTTACGGCCCAGCCGCTGACGTTCAGGTCATGGCGGTCGAAGCGCTGGGTATAGTCGGCCAGCGCGGCGTCGCCTTCATCGCGGACGCGCTTCAGGATGGCCGTAACATCGCGCGAGACGTCCTCATCGGCTTCGCGGCGGGCGTTGACCAGCGCTGTGAAGGCAGCGGGAAAACCGGGGTCGCGGGTGGAGAGCCTAAGCGGCATCCCACGTCTCCACGGCCTCGCGGAAGGCCTCGACCAGCGGTGCAATCTCACTTGAGCGCATCTTGAAGGCGGCGCGGTTGACGATCAGGCGGGCGGAAATCTGCATGATGACGCTGGTTTCAACCAGGCCATTGGCCTTCAGCGTCGCGCCGGAGGAAACCAGGTCGACGATCCGCCGCGACAGGCCGAGCGAAGGCGCAAGCTCCATCGCGCCGTTGAGCTTCACGCATTCGGCCTGAATGCCCTGCCGCTCGAAATGGCGGCGGGTGAGGCCGGGATATTTGGTGGCGACGCGGACGTGGCTCATCGCGCTTTGGTCCTCGGCGACAAGGTCCTGAGGCTCGGCGACCGACAGGCGGCAATGGCCGATGTCGAGGTCGATGGGGGCGTAAAGCTCCGAATAGTTGAATTCCTCGACCACATCGGAGCCGACAATGCCGATCTGCGCCGCGCCATGCGCGACAAAGGTCGCAACATCGAAGGCTCGCACGCGGATGATCGAGATATTTTCATGATTGGTCGCGAACTGGAGCGCGCGGCTCTTCTTGTCATGAAAATCCGCCCCCGGCTCTATCCCTACGCGGGCGAGCAGCGGCAGGGCCTCATCGAGGATGCGACCCTTGGGGATGGCGATGATCAGCGGCTTGGTCATGATGGACGCCGCTTTACTGGGGGGCGGGGAAAAGGGCAACCGCAGACTCTTGGCCGACCTACCCTCCCTTTCTCCGTTCGTCCCGAGCGAAGTCGAGGGACGCTGGCCCGCCGCAAACGTGCCTCGACTTCGCTCGGCACGAACGGGGAGGTAAATACCTACTTTAAATCCGTATCCCCTTCCGCCCCGCAAGCTCCACCACATATTGCCATGCAACCCGGCCCGAGCGGCTGCCGCGCACCGTGGCCCACTGCACCGCCTCCTGCGCGTCAAAGTCCAGGCCGTAATGGGCCGCATAGCCCGCCACGATGGCGACATAAGCGTCCTGGTCGATATTGTGGAAGCCAAGGCTGAGGCCGAAACGGTCAGACAGCGCCATCTTGTCATCGACCACGTCGCGCTTGTTGATGGGATCGTCCTGCTCGCCCATGTTGCGCGGAACGATGTGGCGGCGGTTGGAGGTGACGTAGAGCCGCACATTGTCGAGCCGCGCGGTCGCCGAGCCCTGCAGCAGGGAACGGAAGGCGCGGGCATCGCCGCCGACATCGTCAAAGCCCAGATCGTCGATGAACAGGATGAAGGGCCGCGATGTACCGCGCAGCAACGCGAACAGGTCGGGCAGCGTTTTCAACCGGTCGGTGGCGAACTGGACGAGGGCGATGTCCTGCCCCTCCTCCTGCAGCTTGCCGACCACCGATGACACGCTGGCCGACTTGCCCGTGCCGCGCGCACCCCACAGCAGCACGTCATGCGCGGCGTGGCCAGCAGCCAGACGGCGGGTGTTATCCAGCAACTGCCCCTTCTGTGCGTCGATGCTGGTGAGCAGATCGTAAGGAATGGGCGCGAAGGCCGGAACGGGCTGGATGATCGCTCCATCCCAGACATAGGCAGGCGCGGCGGCCAGATCGGCAGGCGGCGGTGGCGCGGGGCTCAGGCGATCCAGCGCATCGGCGATACGGGAAAGAAGCTTGTCGGTCATCGCGGCGGTTTAGCAGATGATAGGCCGGATGGTAGTTGATTTGTCAGCGGAAAGGACGGGGCATGCGTGGAGGTGATGGCCGGTTATCGTCCGCATTTGCGCTTTCGCGGGCCACGGCAGACAGCTATAGCGCCCGGTTGTGAGCAGCCCGAACCCTCCCATTTCGACGCAAATCCTTCCTTGCGACAAGGCCGCGATTGACGAGGCCGCAGCGCTGATAAAAGCGGGGCAGCCGGTCGCCGTGCCCACAGAGACGGTTTACGGCTTGGCCGCCGACGCCACCAGCGCGTCGGCGGTCGCACGCATCTATGCGGCGAAGGGCCGGCCGAGCTTCAATCCGTTAATTGTGCACGTCGCGGATATGGACATGGCGCGGGGGATTGCTCGTTTTTCGCCGCTGGCCGAAGATCTGGCGGGACGTTTCTGGCCGGGACCGCTGACGCTCGTCCTGCCGTTGCGGGCGGATAGCGGCATCGCGGCGCTGGTGACGGCGGGGCTGCCGACCATCGCCTTGCGCTGCCCCGCGCATCCCGCCATGCAGGAATTGATCCGGGAGGCCGGGACGCCACTCGCTGCCCCTTCGGCCAATGCCAGCGGATCGATCAGCCCGACGCGGCCCGAACATGTGCTGGCAAGCCTTGATGGGGAAATTCCGCTGATTCTGGATGCCGGGCCGACCAGCCAAGGGCTGGAATCGACCATCGCTGCGCCGGAGGATGAGCGGATCAGGCTGTTGCGTCCCGGCCCCGTGACGGCTGAGATGCTGGAGCAGGCCAGCGGGCTTCCCGTTTTGGCCGCGACCAGCGGAGCAATCGAAGCCCCGGGCCAAATGCTCAGCCATTATGCGCCGTCAAAGCCGGTCCGTCTGAATGCGCGGACTGCGCGCGCGGGCGAATATCTGATCGGGCTGGGCGATATGGCCTGCGACTTCAATCTGAGCGCCACCGGCGATCTGGCAGAGGCGGCGGCCCGCCTGTTCGACGCGCTGCACCGCGCCGACGCCAGCGATGCACGCGCCATCGCCGTTGCGCCGGTGCCTGAGTACGGGCTTGGGATTGCAATCAATGACCGGCTGAAACGGGCGGCGGTTTGAAGAGCCGTCCTAACGCCCGTCCAATATCCCGGCAATCGCCGCCGCGACGACGTTCATGTCCGCCATGCCGTCAACCCGGCTGACGATGCCACGCGCTTCGTAGATCGGCAGGATGGGCGCGGTCTTGGCGCGATATTCGGCCATACGGGTGCGGACGGTTTCTTCATTATCATCCGGGCGGCGCTTGAACTCCGTGCCGCCGCATTTGTCGCAGACGCCGGCCTTTGCCGGCTGCTTGAAGCTGTCATGATAGCCTTCACCGCAGCTGGCGCAGGTGAAACGGCCGGTGATGCGTTCGACGAGCGCGTCTTCGTCAACGGCCAGTTCGATCACATGCTGCAGGCTCCGGCCCCGGTCCGCGAGAATCTGGTCAAGCGATACTGCCTGCGCGGCGGTGCGGGGATAGCCGTCGAAGATGACGCCCGCATCCGGGCCGATTTCATCCAGGCGGTCGCCAATGATGCCGGACACGATTTCGTCGGACACCAGTTCCCCGGCGTCCATCACGGCTTTGGCCTTCAAACCGATGGGCGTTCCGGCCTTGACTGCGGCGCGCAGCATGTCGCCGGTCGAAAGCTGGATCATCCCGCGTTCCGCCTCCAGACGGCTCGCCTGCGTACCCTTGCCCGCGCCGGGAGGGCCCAGCAATATGATGTTCATGCCAGAATTCTCCCCTGTATAAACCCGCTTTAGCGGAGACGTCCGCCCTTCAGCTTCGCCTTTTTGATGAGGTCGCCATATTGGTGCGCCAGAAGATGGCTTTGGATTTGCGTCACCGTGTCCACCGTGACGTTGACGACGATCAGCAGGCTGGTGCCGCCAAGATAGAACGGGATGCCCGCCCGGGCGATCAGGAATTCCGGCACCAGGCAGATGAAGGCCAGGTAAGCCGCCCCGATGACGGTGATGCGGGTGAGCACATAGTCCAGATAGATTTCGGTGTTCTTGCCTGGACGGATGCCCGGAATGAAGCCACCGTTGCGCTTCAGATTTTCCGCCGTCTCTTCCGGATTGAACACGACAGCCGTGTAGAAGAAGCAGAAGAAGACGATGCCCAAGCCGTAAAGCGCCATATACATGGGCGTGCCATGGGCAAGCCACTGGTTCAGCTCGATGATGAAATCGCCCCACGCACTTTCGCCGGCGACCCGGTTGCCCGCGAATTGCGAGATGGTGAGCGGCATCAGCAGCAGCGAAGAGGCAAAGATCGGCGGAATGACGCCAGCGGTATTGACCTTCAGCGGCAGGTGGCTGCGATCCGCCTGCATGATGCCCTGCCGCGTCTGCCGCTTCGGATATTGGATCAGCACACGCCGCTGGGCGCGTTCCATGAAACAGATGCCCGCGATCAGGCCAAGGCCCAGGATGATGATGCCGATGATCAGCAGGCCGGAAATCGAGCCTTCACGGCCGCTTTCGAACAGGTTGGTGAGCGTCACCGGCAATTGCGCGACGATGCCCGCCATGATGATGAGTGAGACGCCATTGCCGATACCCCGGCTGGTGATCTGCTCGCCCAGCCACATCAGGAACATCGTGCCGCCGATCAGCGAGACGACCGCAGCGACGCGGAACAGCATGCCCGGATCGACAACCGCCTGCAGCCCCGATTGCGCGCCATAGCTTTCAAGGCCCACGGCAATGAAATAGCCCTGAATCGCGGTCAGGCCGACCGTGCCGTAGCGGGTATATTGGTTGAGCTTCTTGCGCCCGCTTTCGCCTTCCTTCTTGATCGCGGCCAATGTGGGCGAAAGGGACGCGGCAAGCTGCACCACGATCGAAGCGGTGATATAGGGCATGACCCCCAGCGCGATCAGGCTCATGCGCTCCAGCGAGCCGCCGGAAAATGTATTGAAAATGTCGAGAACGCCGCCCTGCGTCTGGGCGTAAAGCTGCGACAGGACCGTGGGGTCGATGCCGGGCAGCGGCACGAAGCTCAGGAACCGGAACACGATCAGCGCGCCCAGCGTGAACCAGAGGCGCTTCTTGAGGTCGGTCGCCTGCGAGAATTTCGCGAAGCTCAGATTGGATGCAAGCTGGTCGGCTCTCGATGCCATATGTACCTTAAACCTCAATCATATTCCTGCGCCTGGGGCGCTTTCCGAATCCCTGTAGCGGGCCTTGCGGGCGAAGTCGAACGGGAGTTGCAATTCCCCACTTCCGTCATTCCCGCGAAAACGGGAAGCCAAGGTGCAGCGATCTTCAACGGCCTGTCCAGCGGATGGATGGCTTCCCGCTTTCGCGGGAATGACGATTAAAGGAAATCGCCCTTCAGCCCTGAAACAGAACAACCCCGCTGCACCATTTGGGCAGTCGGGGTCATTCATGCAAGCATCATAGGGATGCTTATTCCGCTGCGGCTTCCGCCTTGCGCGCCAGGATCTCTACCTTGCCGCCGGCCTTTTCGACTGCTTCGACAGCCGCCTTGGACGCACCGGCAACGGCGAAGCTGACCTTTGCCGTCAACTCGCCCTTGGCGAGCAGGCGGACGCCGTTCTTGCCGCCGCGCACCAGGCCGGCCGCCTTCAGGGCAGCCTGATCGACCGTAGCGGACGCGTCGAGCTTGCCGGCGTCAATCGCCTTCTGCACCATGCCCAGATTGGCTTCTGCATAATCCTTGCGGAAAATGTTGTTGAAGCCGCGCTTCGGCAGACGCATGTGCAGCGGCATCTGACCGCCCTCAAAGCCGTTGATCGACACGCCCGAGCGCGCCTTGGCGCCCTTCTGGCCGCGCCCGGCGGTCTTGCCCTTGCCCGAGCCAATGCCCCGGCCCACGCGCATGCGGCCCTTGCGGGCACCTGCATTATCGGAAATGTCATTCAGTTTCATGTGTCTGCACTCGCTTTCGCTTTGTTCGCGCGAGACAGGGTTGCCGGTGGGCAATCCTGTCGATGCCCCAGCGCAGGCTGGGGCCGTTGATAGCTGGGTGACTCCGTCATGGTCCACCCGGCCGCCTGAAATCCCAGCGTTCGCTGGGATGACGTTATCCTTCGAGTACCTCGACCATGTGGTGCACGGCCTTTATCATGCCGCGAATTTCCGGCGTGTCCTCATGCTCCGCGACACGGTGCATCTTGTTGAGGCCAAGGCCGATCAGCACCTTGCGCTGGGATTCGGGACGGCGGATGGGCGAACCCGTCTGCTTGATCTTGATCTTCGCCATGATGCCTTACTCCACAATCGCTTCGGCATCGGCCTGCGCAACCACATCGGAAGCACCGCCGCGACGCAGCAGGTCGGCGACTTTCTTGCCACGACGCTGCGCCACCGATTTGGGGCTGGTCTGCTCACCAAGCGCCGCGAAGGTCGCCCGGATCATGTTATAGGGGTTGGACGTGCCGACCGACTTGGTGACGACGTCGGCCACGCCCAGGCTTTCGAAGACGGCGCGCATCGGGCCGCCCGCGATGATGCCGGTTCCGGCCGGGGCCGAACGCAGCGTCACGTTGCCAGCGCCGAAATGGCCCTTGCCGTCATGATGCAGAGTGCGGCCTTCCCGCAGCGGAACGCGCACCATCTGCTTCTTGGCAGCGGCGGTCGCCTTGGAAATCGCCTCAGGCACTTCGCGTGCCTTGCCATGACCAAAGCCTGCGCGGCCCTTGCCGTCGCCGACCACGACCAGCGCGGCGAAACCAAAGCGCTTGCCGCCCTTCACGGTCTTGCTGACACGGTTGATGTGGACCAGCTTTTCGATCAGCTCTTCGCCCTGCTCTTCGTCACGGTTGCCGCGACGATCGTCACGACGGCCACGGCCGCCCCGATCGCTGCGCTCGCCACCGCCACGGCCGCCACGGCCGCGACGGCCCCGGCCTTCCTGCTGGGGTGCTTCGGCTTCGGCGCCGGGAACGGCTGCCGCTTCGATGTTGTTTTCTTCTGCCATGATCAGAACTCCAATCCGCCTTCACGCGCGGCATCAGCCAGCGCCTTCACGCGTCCGTGGAAAAGGAAGCCTCCGCGGTCGAACACGACCTTGGTGACGCCGGCCTTGGCGGCGGCAGCCGCGACCCGCTTGCCGACATCGGCCGCAGCTTCGGCGGTCGCGCCACCCTTGCCCCGCACATCCTTGTCCAGGGTCGAAGCAGCGGCAACGGTCTTGCCTTCCGCATCGTCAATGACCTGAGCATAGATATGCTTGCCGGAACGATGGATCGAGAGGCGGGGACGGATGCCCCCACGGCTCTTGAGCGCGGTGCGAACGCGACGACGGCGCCGTTCAAAGAGAGAGAGTTTCGCCATGGCTTACTTCTTCTTGCCTTCTTTGCGGAAGATAAACTCGCCGCGATATTTGATGCCCTTGCCCTTATAGGGCTCCGGCTTGCGCCAGCGGCGGATTTCGGCTGCGACCTGACCCACCTTCTGCTTGTCGTTGCCCGAGATCTCGACCGTGGTGTTATCCGGGGTCTTGATTTCGATGCCTTCGGGAATGGCGTAGTCAACGTCGTGGCTGTAGCCGAGCTGCAGCTTCAGGTTGCGGCCCTGCGAATTGGCGCGATAGCCGACCCCGGTGATTTCCAGCACCTTGGTGAAGCCCTCGGTGACGCCAGTCACCAGGTTCTGCACCAGCGTGCGCTGCATACCCCAGTAGGAACGCGCGCGCTTCGTGGCGTTGGCGGGCGTGACCGAGATCACCCCATCCTGGATAGCATAGGTGATTTCGTCGGCGAGCGGCAGGGTCAGTGTGCCCTTCGGCCCTTTGACCGAAAGCAGACCCCCTTCGATGGTCGCAGTCACCCCCGCAGGGATGGTGACCGGACGTTTTCCGATGCGTGACATATCAGAATACCTCCGCCAGGACTTCGCCGCCGACATTCTGGTCCCGCGCTTCCGCGTCGGACAGAACGCCCTTCGGCGTCGAAACGATGGTGATGCCAAGGCCGTTGCGAACCACCGGCAGTTCCTTCGAACCGGAATAGACGCGGCGGCCGGGCTTCGACACACGGGCAACATGCTGAATCGCGGGCTGGCCCTCGAAATATTTCAGCTCGATGCGCAGGCCCTTGTGCTTGCCAAGTTCTTCTTCGCTGTAGCCACGGATGTAGCCTTCGCGCTGCAGCACGTCGAGCACGCGGACGCGAAGCGTCGAAGCGGGGCTGACCACGCTGTCCTTGCGCGCCTGCTGGCCGTTACGGATGCGGGTGAGCATATCACCCAAAGGATCGGTCAATGCCATAAGATGATATCCTTACCAGCTCGACTTGGTGACGCCAGGGATCAGGCCCTTGTTGGCCAGATCACGCAGCTGAATACGGCAGAGCCGGAACTTGCGGTAATAAGCGCGGGGACGCCCCGTGACTTCGCAACGGTTGCGAACGCGGGTCGGATTGCCGTTGCGCGGAATTTCCGCCAGCTTCAGACGCGCGATCAGACGTTCCGTCTCATCTAGTGCCTTGTCGTCCGCAATCGCCTTCAGCTTCGCATATTTGCCGGCATATTTCTTAACCAGCTTCTTGCGACGCTCATTCTTGTTGATGGAACTCAGTTTCGCCATGACTTAAGTTCTCTTCCTTTTCCTGTAAGGAAGCAGAACCGCTTACGCGGCCTGCTTCTCTGCCTCTGCGGGGAACGGAAAACCAAACAGGCGCAGCAGTTCGCGGGCCTCGTCGTCCGTATTCGCGGTGGTGGTTACAATGATGTCCATGCCGCGCACCTTTTCGATGCGGTCATAGTTGATTTCCGGAAAGATGATCTGTTCCTTGATGCCAAAGGCATAGTTGCCACGACCGTCAAAAGACTTCGGGTTCAGACCACGAAAGTCGCGGATGCGGGGCATCGCGATCGTCACCAGACGGTCCAGGAACTCGTACATCCGCTCGCGGCGCAGCGTAACCTTCGCACCGATCGGCATGCCTTCGCGCAGCTTGAACTGGGCGATCGACTTCTTGGCCTTGGTGATGACCGGCTTCTGGCCGGCGATCAGTTCCATTTCCTCGGCGGCCGAGGTGACCTTCTTCTTGTCCTGGGTCGCTTCACCTACACCCATGTTCAGAACGATCTTCTCGATCTTCGGAACCTGCATGTGATTCTTGTACCCGAACTTTTCGCTCATCGCCTTGATGATGGTTTCATCATAAAGCTTTTTCGAACGCGGCGTATAATCAGCCATCGATGGTCTCCCCGGACTTCACGGCCACGCGGACCTTCTTGCCGTCCTTTTCCTCGAAACGGACGCGGGTCGGCTTGCCATCCCTGGGATCGGCAATCGCAACCTTGCAGATGTGCAGCGGCGCTTCGAGACGTTCGATCCCGCCCTGCGGGTTCGCCTGCGTCGGCTTGCGGTGGCGAGCGGCGACATTGACGCCCTCAACGACCAGCTTGCCGTCCTTCGGCAGGACTTTCACGACATTACCGGTGCGGCCCTTGTCCTTGCCGGACAGAACCACGACCTTGTCGCCCTTTTTGATCTTCGCGGCGGACATTTACAGAACCTCCGGAGCCAGGCTGATGATCTTCATATGCTTGCGGGCGCGCAGTTCGCGCACGACCGGGCCGAAGATACGGGTGCCGATGGGCTCGTCATTCTTGCCGACCAGGACGGCGGCATTGCCGTCAAAGCGGATGACCGAGCCGTCGGGACGGCGGATGTCCTTGGCGGTGCGGACGATGACGGCGCGGTGCACGTCGCCCTTCTTCACGCGGCCGCGGGGGGCAGCTTCCTTCACCGACACGACGATGATGTCGCCGACGCCGGCGAAACGCCGCTTCGACCCGCCCAGCACCTTGATGCACTGGACGCGCTTGGCGCCGCTGTTGTCAGCGACATCAAGATTTGACTGCATCTGGATCATTGATCCGGTTCCTTCTCAATTGGCTTTCCGGGCGATCTTGCGATTATTGGCCCGGGAGTTCCGTTAGCTTTTATTCAGCCCGCCGCTTTTTCCGGCGCCTTGTGCGTATCGACGCGCTCGACGACCTTCCAGCTCTTCAGCTTGGAAATGGGCGCGGTTTCCTCGATCCGTACGGTTTCGCCTTCCTTGAACGCATTCTCCGCGTCATGGGCATGATACTTTTTCGACCGGCGGATGATCTTGCCGTAGAGCGGGTGCTTCACCTTACGCTCCACCTTCACCACCACGGTCTTGTCGGTCTTGTCGGAAACAACCGTTCCCGTCAGCACGCGCTTGGGCATGGTCGTCTCCTTACTTCGCTTCAGCGGCGCTCGCGCGCTCGTTCTGAAGGGTTTTGATCTGCGCGATGGTGCGGCGCACCTCACGCATGCGGCTCGGCTTTTCGAGCTGGTTGGTCGCGGCCTGGAAACGCAGGTTGAACTGCTCCCGCTTCAGCTCGCCCAGCTGTTCGCCCAGCTGATCGTCGGTTTTCACCTTGAGGTCGGCAATCTTGGCCATATTTATGCTCCCAGATGCGACGTGTCGCCGAGACGCGCCACGACCTTGGTCTTGATCGGCAGCTTCATCGCTGCGCGTTCGAATGCCTCTGCGGCAAGCGGACCGGGAACGCCATCCAGTTCAAACAGGATACGGCCGGGCTTTACGCGGGCGGCCCAATATTCGACCGAACCCTTGCCCTTGCCCTGGCGGACTTCGGCAGGCTTTTTCGACACCGGAACGTCGGGGAAGACGCGGATCCACAAACGGCCCTGACGGCGGATGTGACGGGTGATCGCACGGCGAGCCGCTTCGATCTGACGCGCGGTGATCCGCTCGGGCTCCATGGCTTTCAGGCCATAGGAACCGAAGTTCAGCGCCGTTCCGCCGGGCGCATCGCCCTTGATCCGGCCCTTGAAGGCCTTGCGGAACTTCATTTTCTTAGGTTGCAGCATGTCTTGTTACCTTCTGACACCGTTGGTTCGGCCGATCAGGCGACGCTTTGGGGCTTACCCCTTATCGCGCCGGCCGGACCCCCGATGTTTGCGCTTCCATCATCAGCCGGTCCTGCGCCATCGGATCGTGGCCCAGAATCTCGCCCTTGAAAATCCACACCTTGACGCCGCACACGCCGTAAGCGGTGTGGGCCTCAGCCTCGGCATAGTCGATGTTGCCGCGCAGCGTGTGCAAAGGCACGCGGCCTTCGCGATACCATTCGACGCGCGCGATTTCCGCGCCGCCAAGACGGCCGCCACAGGTGATCTTGATGCCCTCGGCGCCCAGACGCAGAGCCGACTGCACCGCGCGCTTCATGGCGCGGCGGAAGGCGACACGGCGTTCAAGCTGATCGGCAACGCCCTGCGCGACGAGCTTGGAGTCGATTTCCGGCTTGCGGATTTCGACGATGTTCAGGCTCACATCGCTGGAGGTGAACTGACCCAGCTTGCGGCGCAGCTTTTCAATGTCCGCGCCCTTCTTGCCGATGATGACGCCCGGACGCGCGGCATAGATGCTGACGCGGCAAAGCTTGGCCGGACGCTCGATCACCACCTTGGAGACGGCGGCCTGCGGCAGATTCTTCATCACATACTGGCGGATCTTGAGATCTTCCAGCAGCAGACGGCCATAATCCTGGCCTTCCGCGTACCAGCGGCTGTCCCAGGTCCGGTTGATCTGCAGGCGAAGCCCGATCGGATTGCTCTTGTGACCCATGACTTACGCCTCTTCTTCTTGCTGTTCGCGGACGACGATGCGGACCCGGCTGAACGGCTTCAGAATGCGGGTCGACTTGCCACGGCCGCGTGTGTGGAAACGCTTCATGGTCAGCGCCTTGCCGACCGAGGCTTCCGTCACGACCAGCGCGTCCACATCTAGATTATGGTTGTTTTCAGCATTGGCGACGGCCGAAGCCAGCACCTTGCGCACGTCAACCGCCATCGCCTTCTTGGAGAAGGCGAGGATATTCATCGCGTCCTCGACCTTGCGGCCACGGATGAGCGCGGCCACCAGGTTGAGCTTCTGCGCGCTGCCACGGATGGAGGTGCCAACCGCCAGCGCTTCATTGTCGGCCACCCGACGGGGAGCTGCTGCCTTGCCCATTAGCGCTTGCCCTTCTTGTCGGCGGCGTGTCCGGGGAAGTAGCGCGTCGGCGCGAATTCACCCAGCTTGTGACCGACCATGTCTTCGTTCACCGAAACGGGAACATGCTTGCGGCCGTTATAGACGTTGAACGTCAGGCCAACGAATTGCGGAAGAATGGTGGAGCGGCGCGACCAGGTCTTGATCGGCGCACGGCCGCCGGATTCCTGTGCGGTTTCCGCTTTCTTCAGCAGATGCAGGTCCACGAAGGGACCTTTCCAGACGGAACGAGCCATCGCTTACCTCTTCTTCTTCGCATGACGCGACCGGATGATCATCTTGTCGGTCGACTTGTTGTTGCGGGTGCGCGCACCCTTGGTCGGCTTGCCCCATGGGGTCACCGGATGACGGCCGCCCGAGGTGCGGCCTTCACCACCGCCATGCGGGTGATCGACCGGGTTCTTGGCAACGCCGCGCGTCAGCGGACGACGGCCGAGCCAGCGATTGCGGCCAGCCTTGGCAAGGTTGGTGTTCGCGTTGTCAGGATTGCTGACGGCGCCGACCGTGCCCATGCACTCACCGCGAATGTAGCGCTGCTCGCCCGAGTTCAGGCGAACGATGACCAGGCCGCGATCACGGCCGACCAGCTGGACATAGGTGCCTGCCGACCGTGCGATCTGACCGCCCTTGCCCGGCTTCATCTCCACATTGTGGATGATGGTGCCGACCGGCATCTGGCTCAGTTCCATCGCATTGCCCGGCTTCACGTCGGTCTTCTTGCCGGCGATCACCTTGTCGCCCACAGCCAGACGCTGCGGCGCGATGATGTAGTTGAGCTCGCCATCTTCATATTTCAGAAGCGCGATGAACGCGGTGCGGTTGGGATCATATTCGATCCGTTCCACGGTCGCTTCCATGTCCCACTTGCGGCGCTTGAAATCGATGAAGCGATAGCGCTGCTTGTGGCCGCCCGCGATGCCGCGCGACGTCACATGGCCCTTGTTGTTGCGGCCGCCGGTCTTGCGCTTGCCCTCGGTCAATGCCTTGACGGGCTTGCCCTTCCAGAGGCCGGACTTGTCGACCAGGACCAGACCACGCTGGGCCGGGCTCGTCGGATTATAATGTTTGAGTGCCATTATTCTCTTCCGCCTCAGATACCGGTGGTGACGTCGATCGACTGGCCTTCAGCCAGCGTCACGATCGCCTTCTTGACGTCGCTGCGCGTATAGGGCTTGCCCTTCCAGCGCTTCGTCTTGCCCTTCTGGACGAGCGTGTTGACGCCCGTGACAGTCACGCCGAACAGCGCTTCCACAGCGGCCTTGATCTCCGGCTTGGATGCGTCGCGCGCGACCTTGAAGACAACGGCATTATGCTCGGAAAGCAGCGTCGCCTTTTCGGTGATGTGCGGGGCGACAACCACGTCATAATGGCGGTTGTCGATGGCCTGAGCCTGCTTCTTAGCCATTGAAACGCGCCTCCAGCTTTTCGACCGCAGCGCGGGTGAGCACCAGTTGGTCATGCTTCAATATGTCATAGACGTTGGCGCCCACGGCGGGGAGCACATTGACGCCGACGATGTTGGACGATGCCAGGGCGAAGCTGACGTTGACGGCGTCGCCATCAATGAACAGCGCCTTGTTGGCGAGACCCAGCTTTGCGAGCTGACCCGCCAGCACCTTGGTCTTGCCTTCGGCAACATCGAGATTGTCGAGAACGATCAGCGAGCCGTCCTTCACCTTGGCCGACAGCGCCATCTTCAGGCCCAGAGCGCGAACCTTCTTGTTCAGCGAGGGGTTGAAGTCGCGGACGCGCGGGCCATGGGCCTTGCCGCCGCCGATGAAGATCGGCGCCTTGCGGTCGCCGTGACGGGCGGTGCCGCCACCCTTCTGACGGCCGAACTTCTTGCCGGTGCGGGCAACATCGCTGCGCTCACGCGCTCCGCGAGCCGTGCCACGGCGCTTTTCGAGCTGCCAGGTGACAACGCGATGCAGGATGTCGGCGCGCGGCTCGACACCGAACACGGCGTCATTCAGTTCAACGTCGCCATTGGCGGTCGCGTCGAGGGTCTGAACCTTGACTTTCATGGCTTAGCCCTCCTGACCTTCTGCAGCTTCCGGAGCCGCGACTTCTTCAGCCGGGGTGTTCGCGGGAGCTTCGTTGCTGTTGGCGGCCTGCTTGACGCTGCCCGGATAGGGCGCATCAGCGTGGCGCGCGACCTTGACCGCGTCCTTGACGAGCAGCCAGGTGCCCTTCGATCCGGGAACGCTGCCCTTCACGAAGAGGAGACCGCGCTCGGCGTCGGTGCGAACGATTTCCAGATTCTGCTGCGTGCGCTGGCGGTCGCCCATGTGGCCTGCCATCTTCTTGTTCTTGAAGACGCGGCCCGGATCCTGACGGTTACCCGTCGAACCATGCGCACGGTGAGAGATGGACACGCCGTGCGTGGCGCGCATGCCCCCGAAGCCCCAGCGCTTCATGGCGCCGGCAAAGCCCTTGCCCTGGGTGTGGCCGGTGATGTCGACCAGCTGGCCAGTGACGAAATGGTCGGCCGAAAGCTCGGCCCCAACGTCCAGCAGCGCGTCGTCAGCAACGCGGAATTCCGCAAGCTGCAATTTGGGCTCTACTTCCGCCTTGGCGAAGTGGCCGCGCTGCGGCTTGGCGACATTTTTTGGTTTCGCGGCGCCGGCGCCGAGCTGGAGGGCAACATAGCCATCCGTTTCAGCATCACGGCGGGCAATGACCTGGCACTGTTCAAGGCTCAGCACGGTAACCGGCACATGGCGGCCATCGTCCTGAAACAGGCGGGTCATCCCCATTTTCTTCGCGATCACGCCAGTACGCATGATCCATTCTCCCAATAGAGGCCCACCGGCAAGCGGCGGGCGTATCCAACGAAAAAACCGCTCAGGATCGCTCCCTTGCGGCCAACCCAATATGCAATCACCCCGTCCGGGCTGGATGCCTCCACTGATGCGGAGGCGACGGGGGACCAGGACCCGGACATGTCCGGCGGTATCCCTTGTAGCGTCATGCCAGCGAAGGCTGGCATCCCGTCCCTCCAGAGCAACTCTGGAAAAACGAGACCCCCGCCTTCGCGGGGGCTGCGCTCACTTAACCCTTAGGCTTAAGCGAGCTTGATTTCCACGTTCACGCCGGCAGCCAGATCCAGCTTCATCAGCGCATCGACCGTTTGCGGCGTCGGCTGCACAATGTCAAGCATTCGCTTGTAGGTGCGGACCTCAAACTGCTCCCGCGACTTCTTGTCGACGTGCGGGCCGCGGTTCACGGTGAATTTCTCGATGCGCGTGGGCAAAGGAATAGGACCGCGAATGAGCGCGCCGGTGCGGCGGGCGGTGTCGGCAATGTCGCCGGTGGCCTGATCGAGCACACGATGATCAAAAGCCTTCAGGCGAATCCGGATATTCTGCGTTTCCATGTCCATTACCGATGCGAAAGAGCCAAAAAAACAAAATTGACGCCGCCACCCCAGCGAAGGCTGGGGTCTCTCCCCTCTTGGTCTTACCTGGAGGTCCGAGATCCCAGCCTTCGCTGGGATGACACCGTCAGAAAAAATACGGGCCGCTCAAACCTTCCGATTCGTGCGGCCCGCTGCCTATATTACTTGGAGATCGAGCTGACAACCCCCGCGCCGACGGTACGGCCGCCTTCGCGGATGGCGAAGCGCAGACCCGGATCCATCGCGATCGGAGCGATCAGCTTGACGGCCAGCTTCACATTGTCGCCAGGCATGACCATCTCGGTGCCTTCGGGCAGAACGACTTCGCCGGTGACGTCGGTCGTGCGGAAGTAGAACTGCGGACGGTAGTTGGCGAAGAACGGCGTGTGACGGCCGCCTTCTTCCTTCGACAGAACGTAGACTTCGGCGTCGAAATCGGTGTGCGGCGTGATCGAGCCGGGCTTGCAGAGCACCTGGCCACGCTCAACTTCTTCACGGCCCACGCCACGGATCAGCGCGCCGATATTGTCGCCGGCCTGGCCCTGGTCGAGCAGCTTGCGGAACATTTCAACGCCGGTGACGACGGTCTTCTTGGTGGGCTTGATGCCGACGATTTCGACTTCCTCGCCGACCTTCACGATGCCGGATTCGACGCGGCCGGTCACAACTGTACCACGACCCGAAATCGAGAACACGTCTTCGATCGGCATCAGGAAGGGCTTGTCGATCGGACGCTCGGGCTGCGGGATGTAGCTATCGACAGCGTCCATCAGCGCATTGATCGAATCCTTGCCGATATTGTCGTCGCGGCCTTCAAGAGCGGCCAGCGCCGAACCCTTGACGATGGGGATATCGTCGCCCGGGAAGTCGTAGCTGGACAGCAACTCGCGCACTTCGAGTTCGACGAGCTCAAGCAGCTCTTCGTCATCGACCTGATCGACCTTGTTCATGTAAACGACCAGCGCCGGAACGCCGACCTGCTTGGCGAGCAGGATGTGTTCGCGGGTCTGCGGCATGGGACCATCGGCGGCGTTCACCACCAGGATCGCGCCGTCCATCTGCGCGGCGCCGGTGATCATGTTCTTCACATAGTCGGCGTGGCCAGGGCAGTCGACGTGCGCATAATGGCGAGCAGCCGTTTCATACTCGACGTGTGCCGTCGAAATGGTGATGCCGCGCTCACGCTCTTCGGGCGCCTTGTCGATGTTGGCGTAGTCAGTGAACTGCGCGCCGCCCGTTTCGGCCAGAACCTTGGTGATGGCCGCGGTCAGCGTGGTCTTGCCGTGGTCGACGTGACCGATGGTGCCGATATTGCAGTGCGGCTTCGTCCGCTCAAACTTAGCTTTCGCCATTTCTTCCTACCTTCTTGTCCAAATATCGTGATTTTGACCGCTTGGGGACGCCTCGCGAAGTGGCGCTCATAGCATCAAAAAAAAATTATGCCAGCTTTGCCTTCACTTCGTCGGCAACATTTTGCGGCACTTCGTCATAATGCGAGAAGTGCATCGAATAGTTCGCCCGTCCCTGCGTGAACGAGCGGAGCTGGTTCACATAGCCGAACATGTTGGCGAGCGGCACCATGGCCTCGACCACCTGCGCGTTGCCGCGTGTGTCGGTGCCCTGAATCTGGCCGCGCCGCGAGTTCATGTCGCCGATGACGTCGCCCAGATATTCCTCCGGGGTCACGACCTCGACCTTCATGATCGGTTCAAGGAGCTTGATGCCCGCCTTCTGTGCCGCCTCGCGCATGGCGCCACGGGCACAGATTTCGAATGCCAGCGCCGACGAGTCGACGTCGTGATAGGCGCCGTCCGTCAAGTGAACCTCGAAGTCGATGATCGGGAAGCCGATCAGCGAACCGGTTTCGGCCGTCTCGCGGAAGCCCTTTTCAACCGACGGGATATATTCGCGCGGAATGTTGCCACCCTTGATCTCGTCGATGAACTGGAAGCCCGAACCGCGCTCGCCAGGAATGACCGTCACCTTCACGCGGCCGAACTGGCCCGAACCGCCCGACTGCTTCTTATGGGTGTAGTCGATGTCGACCTTCTTGCTGAGATACTCGCGATAGGCCACCTGCGGCGCGCCGACATTGGCCTCGACCTTGAACTCGCGCTTCATGCGATCGACCAGGATTTCGAGGTGAAGCTCGCCCATGCCCTTGATGATCGTCTGGCCCGATTCATGGTCGGTCGAAACGCGGAAGGAGGGATCCTCGGCGGCCAGACGATTGAGCGCGATGCCCATCTTCTCCTGGTCGGCCTTGGTCTTGGGTTCCACCGAAAGCTCGATGACGGGCTCGGGGAATTCCATCCGCTCAAGGATGATCGGCTGACGCTCCGAACACAGCGTATCGCCGGTGGTCGTTTCCTTCAGACCCGCCAGCGCGACGATGTCGCCCGCATAAGCCGTATCGATGTCCTCGCGGCTGTTGGCATGCATGAGCAGCATGCGGCCGATCTTTTCCTTCTTGTCCTTCACCGAGTTCAGATAGCTGCCCTTGGTCAGCGTACCCGAATAGACGCGAAGGAAGGTGAGCGAGCCCACGAAGGGATCGTTCATGATCTTGAACGCAAGACCCGCGAACGGCGCATCGTCCGACGTGGCGCGGCTGTCCGGCTGCTCGGTGTCCGGATTGATGCCCTGGACGTCCTCGATGTCGAGCGGGCTCGGCAGATAGTCGACGACGGCGTCGAGCAGCGGCTGAACGCCCTTGTTCTTGAAGGCCGATCCGCACAGCACAGGCACGAAGGACTGGTTGAGCGTGCCCTTGCGGATCAGCGCCTTGAGCGTCGCCACGTCGGGTTCATTGCCTTCCAGATAGGCTTCCATCGCGTCATCGTCCTGCTCCACGGCAAGCTCGATCAGCTTCTCGCGATACTCGGCGGCCTTGTCGGCGAGGTCGGCGGGAATCTCCTCGTAGGAGAACTCGGCCCCCAGATTCTCGTCCTTCCAGATGATCGCGCGGTTCTCGACCAGATCGACCAGGCCCTTGAAATCCGCTTCCGCGCCGATGGGGAGGTAAAGGACGGCCGGCCGGGCGCCCAGGCGATCGATGATCGTCTGCACGCAATAGTAGAAATTGGCGCCGGTGCGGTCGAGCTTGTTGATGAAGCACATCCGCGGCACCTTGTACTTGTCCGCCTGACGCCACACTGTTTCCGACTGCGGCTCCACGCCCGCAACGCCGTCGAACGCGGCGACCGCGCCGTCGAGCACGCGCAGCGAACGTTCCACCTCAATGGTGAAGTCCACGTGGCCGGGCGTGTCGATGATGTTCAGGCGATGGTCCTGCCAGAAACAGGTCGTCGCGGCCGACGTAATCGTGATCCCGCGTTCCTGCTCCTGCTCCATCCAGTCCATGGTGGCGGCGCCGTCATGGACTTCACCGATCTTGTAAGACTTGCCGGTATAATAAAGAATGCGCTCGGTGGTGGTCGTCTTGCCGGCGTCGATGTGGGCCATGATGCCGAAGTTGCGATAGCGCTCGAGCGGATGGCTGCGGGCCATGATCTGTACTCCATTGCCAGCGGACGCCGGCGGGTTCGTGAGATAATCTGAAAAATCAGTATGACCCCGCACATATGGCGGGGTCATGACAATCCGATATTACCAGCGATAATGCGAGAATGCACGGTTCGCTTCGGCCATGCGGTGGGTGTCTTCCCGCTTCTTGACCGCGTTGCCGCGATTGTTCGCCGCATCGAGCAACTCGCCTGAAAGCCGTGCGGCCATCGTGGTTTCGCTGCGCGCGCGCGCGGCGCTGATCAGCCAGCGAATGGCCAGCGCCTGGGCGCGTTCAGGACGAACTTCCACTGGCACCTGATAGGTCGCACCGCCGACGCGGCGGCTGCGAACCTCAATGCCCGGCTTGATGTTGTTGAGCGCGTCATGGAACATCTGGATCGGATCCTTCTTCGCCTTGGCCTCGACGGTTTCGAGCGCACCATAGACGATGGATTCGGCGACGGACTTCTTGCCGTCCAGCATGACGCTGTTCATGAATTTGGAAAGCACCTGATCGCCAAATTTGGGATCGGGCAGGATAACCCGCTTTTCGGGACGACGACGACGTGACATCTATGAATTCCTTATAACCTGGACCGAGCCTAAGCCCGGATCACTTCGGACGCTTCGCGCCGTATTTGGAGCGGCTCTGCTTGCGGTCCTTGACCCCCTGGGTATCAAGCACACCGCGCAGAACGTGGTAACGCACACCGGGAAGGTCGCGTACGCGGCCGCCGCGGATCAGCACCACGCTGTGCTCCTGAAGGTTATGGCCTTCGCCCGGAATATAGCTGATGACTTCGCGGCTGTTGGTCAGGCGAACCTTGGCCACCTTGCGCAGAGCCGAGTTCGGCTTTTTCGGGGTCGTGGTATAGACGCGTGTGCAAACGCCGCGCTTTTGCGGGTTCGCTTCCATCGCGGGAACTTTCGAGCGCGCCTTCTGCGGCTCGCGACCCTTGCGGATCAGCTGGTTAATCGTCGGCATGAAGCCCTTCACCTTTGTCTAGTTACTTTACCGGCGCACGCCTGTTTCCCACGGGATTGCTCCCAATAGAAAAAGACCCCGGCGGTCATAAGACCCCCCAGGCCCGCACACGCACCCGGCAATGTTCAAGCTCAAAATACTGCTCGCAAGCGGATATCCGGAAGTGTGAGTCCCGGCCAACAAGCCGCAAAGCAGGCGCGCCCTATAGCTCCGCCGATGGAACGGGTCAATGGACGATCAACGGGTTTTTCCGCCGGTCCAGCCCCGCGACGCGGCGGCGTAGGGCACTTGGGATGCATCCATGCGGGCATGGCCCGGCCTCGGGAAAACTACGTAGATACGACGGCCAGTTGGTCTCCTATAAGAAACCCGCGACCCTGAAGAACTTCACGTCGACGGCTCAGGCCAAGGCTGACAAGTTCCTCAACCTTTACGGCCCGGCGGTTTCCCCTTTTCCCGCCGGGTCTTTTCTTGCCGATTCGCCGGGATGGGCGAAATTTTTTTCGCATCGGGCGGAACAAAATGGCGAGTCGGCTCATTTCGTCCTGTCAATGGTTCGACTCGTCACGAGTCCGGCACCGTGGATTCGCGACTTTCCTTCAGCTTTGCTACGCGCCGAATTCTTAAAAAGAATAACGGGCGGGTTGGCAAAAGTGTTCAATGGCAAAGTCGGCGCCGCCGGCCTTCTGGCCGGAATAGGACGCCTGTTTCCCGAACGGGAAATATTTCTTCGGTCGGGTGGAACCGTGCGGTTCCTGAAAATCAGCAGCCGCGTGCAGATCCTTACCGCCGCTGCGCTTTTGGCGGTCGTCATCTTCTGGGCCGTCGCCACCATTTCCATGTTCGTCGATCAATATACCGTAGCGCGCGAGCGTGCCGCGCTGGAACAGCAGCAAGCAGCCGTCGCCAGTTCCGCCAAGACAGTCAGCACCTATCGCGCGTCCGTTGACGAGATCGCCGCCAAGCTGGAACAACGGCAGGAAAATCTGGAAGAGCTGGTCAAAAGCCACTTCGGCGATGAACTGCCAGAGGGCGCGCTGATCGGCGCAAACAAGGACGGCAAGACCGCCCCCCAAACAAAAGACACTACGATCAGCGCTGCCATTCCCGAAGCCAGCGGCCTTCGTCAGGTGGAAGAACAGCAGATCGCCTTCGCCACGAAGCTTGGACAAGCGGTCGCACGCCGGACCGAAAAGGTGGAAGCCGCCATTCGCAGCTTTGGCCTGAACCCGGCTCGACTGGTTCGCCAGTCAGGCTCTGCCCAGGGCGGTCCCTTCATTCCCTATAAGGGCGCGAAGAAGGATCTGCTCGACGGTCAGTTCGCCGAGCTGGACAGCGCGCTCCATCGCCTCGGCCTGCTGGAAGACAGCCTGCTCGCCATTCCGTCGGGCAAGCCGACTAGCGTCGTGATGTTGAGCAGCCGCTTCGGCTATCGCCGCGACCCGTTCAACGGCCGGGGAGCCTTTCATGCGGGTCTGGATTTCCGGGGCACCTACGGGCAGCCGATCCTGGCCGCCGCCAATGGCAAGGTGACCTATGTCGGCCAGCGTTCCGGTTATGGCAAGGTTGTCGAAGTCACCCATGGCCATGGTATGATGACCCGCTACGCACACCTCTCCGGGTTCAATGCAAAGGTTGGGCAGAAGGTCGTCCGGGGCGAACAGATCGGCCGCATGGGCTCGACGGGCCGTTCGACGGGTACCCATCTTCACTTCGAAGTCCGCATGAACGGGCAGCCGATCAATCCCCGCCGCTTCCTGGAGGCCAACGCCGATGTTCTCGAAATCCAGAAAATCGCCACGCAACGCTTCGGTAATTCCAGCGACCGGGGCTAGGAACACGCCCTTCTCCATCATCGGCGGCGACATCGTCATCACCGGCAACATCAGCGCCTCTGTCGATTTGCATGTCGATGGCAAGATAGAGGGCGACCTCTCCTGCGCCGCGCTGGTCCAGGGCGCCGAAAGCGAAATCCGGGGCAGCATTACCGCCGAGATCGCACGGCTTGCCGGCCTTGTCGAAGGGGCGATCATGGCCAAAGACCTGGTCATCGAGCGTACCGCGCGGATCACCGGCGACATCGCTTATGAGAATATCACCATCGAACAGGGCGCGCAGGTGGTCGGCCAGTTCAGCCACAGGACCGCGGTCCAACCCGGCGAACTGAAGCTGATCGCAAACGAGGGGTGACGCGGCGTCCTCCCGTTTGCTATTCTTCCAGCATTTCGGCGGGGTAATAGCGGGAAGCGGCCAGGACCAGCAGGCCACCCAAGGCCGAAAACAGCAGCGAGGCCGCAAGCGCGTAACGCAGCGACGTTTCCGGCAGGGCAAGCATCGGCGCCAGCTCGTCGCTGAGCATGCCTACAACGAGCGGTCCCAGTCCCAGGCCGAACAGATTGAACACCAGCAAAGTCACCGCCGACGTCAAGGCGCGCATGCGCGGCGCCACCAATGACTGTGGAACCGCCACAATCGGACCGTAATAAAAGAACATCAAAGTCGTCGAAGCAAAGGCCAGGGCAATGGAGATGGTGATCGACCCGGCCAGCAATTGCCCAAGGGTGATCGGAACCATCAACAGCATCGCGACCGCCGAGAGCCAGACGCGTGCCGCGGGCCTTCTCGCGCCCAGCCGGTCCGACAGCCAGCCGCCCAGATAGATACCGATGCCGCCGCCCAGTCCGTTGACAAGGGCCAGCATCGACGCGACCTGGGCGAGCGAAAGCTCGTGAACCCTGAGATAGAATGGCGCGGTCCAGTTCATCAGCGCATATTGCGCAAATGCGTGCAGCGTCGCCCCGGCCAGCATGTAGCGATAGGTACGAAGCCGCCAGAGGATACCCAATGCTTCGCGCATCGGAACCGTCTCCGCCGCATCGGCCGGCAATTGCACCTTGCCGAACCTGCGCTGCGGCTCACGCACCATCCACAGGAAGATCGGGGCCAACAGCAAACCAGCGCCGCCGATGACGGCGAATGCCAGACGCCATCCGAGCGCGGTTGCGATCCAGCCGCCTGCCGCATATCCGAACATCAGGCCTGCCGGCAGCGCCAGTCCCCAGGTGGCAAGCGCGGTCGCCCGCCGCCCCGGCGGAAAATAGTCGGCAATGATGGAATGGCTTGCGGGCACGCTCCCCGCCTCACCGACGGCCACGCCGACCCGAAAGATGAAGAGGGACAGGAAGCTGCCGGCCGCGCCGCACAGCATGGTCATGCCGCTCCAGGTCGCAAGCGCCGCCGTAATGATGTTGCGCCGGTTGAACCGGTCGGCCAGGCGAGCGATCGGCAATGAAAGCGTGGCATACAGCAAAGCGAATGCAAGGCCGGTAAGGAGACCAAGTTGCGTGTCGCTAAGGCCAAGGTCCGCTTTTACCGGTTCCTGAAGAATGGAAAGGATGGTCCGGTCCACATAATTGAACATGGAGACCAGCATCAACAGGATAAGCGCGGTCCGCCCGCCGGGCAGCACGTCATTTCCTCCGGTCAATGGTTCGGGGCCGCCACGTTGCTCCATAGAGGATCGGGGGACATCGACCACAAGTTGAGCGGCCCGGCCGGCAGCGTCCAAATCCGTCATCTATACCCACTCCTACCGCACGCTTTGGCGCATGTCCCGATCAGACCGGAGGGACATGCTTTATATATTCAGTTCATTCCGCGCCCGCATCGAGCGCCTCTCGCCAGGCTGCCTCTCCCAGCGGCTTGATCAATGCCACGATGTCGGCGGCATTGTTCGCCGTCGTCGTGCCGTCCCGCATCCGCCCGGCTATGCCCTGAAGGATGGCGGCGACCCGGAACAGGTTGAACGCGCGGTAAAAGGCCATGTTGCCGCTGAAGCTGTAGCCCGTCCGTTCGCAATAGCGGGCAATATATTCGTCGAGCGAAGGAATGCCGAGGGCCTTTAGATCGGCATCGCGAAGGGTACCGCGTGCGTCTACGCCCGCAGGGCGGTACCATTCCATGCAATGATAGGCGAGGTCGCCCAGCGGATGGCCGATGGTCGAAAGTTCCCAGTCGATGACCGCCGCAACGCGGGGCTCGCTGGGGTGGATCAGCAGGTTATGGAATGAATAGTCGCCATGGACGATGCTCGATCGGCCATCATCGGCCGGAACGGCGGTCGGAAGCCATGCCATAAGCCTGTCCATCTCGGCATTGTCGTGCGTGCGCGATGCCTCATATTGCCGGGACCAGCGCGCGATCTGGCGCTCGAAATAGTTGCCCGGTCTGCCATAGTCCGCCAGTCCGAGCGCCGCATAGTCGATGCTGTGCAACCGCGCGAGCATCTCGTTTGCAGAGTCGTAGATCGCCCCGCGATCCTCCCGGCTGAGGTCCGGCATCCGGCAATCCCAGAAAATCCGTCCATCCACGTGGCGCATGACATAAAACATCGTGCCGATGACGTCATCGTCATCGCACAGGCATAGCGGCTCCGGCACGGGGAAGCCCTGCTGGAACAAGGCCGACGTGATGCGGTATTCCCGGTCGACGGCGTGGGCGGACTGAAGCAGCTGACCTGGCGGCTTGCGGCGCAGGACATATTTCGCATCCGGCGTGATCAGCAGATAGGTGGGATTGGATTGTCCGCCTTCGAACTGCCTGACCGTAAGCGGCCCGCGAAAACCGGCGATGACTCCGCCCAGATAACGGGAGAGCTGCGCTTCATCAAACCCGTTGCCGGTGCGGACCGCACCCACTTCGCCGATATATTTCTTGGGTGACGTCACGCGGCTGCATCCCGGTATTTCTTGATCTCAAGATGCGCGATCTGGCGGCAATGCACTTCGTCGGGGCCATCGGTCAGCCGCACGATACGGGTGTTGGCGTAAAGCTCGGCAAGCCCGAAATCGTCGCTCACGCCGCCGCCGCCATGGGCCTGGATCGCCTCGTCGATGATTCGCTGGGCGACGCGCGGCGCCGCCACCTTGATCATGGCGATTTCCGCGCGGGCGGCCTTGTTCCCCAGCGTATCCATCTTGTGCGCCGCGTTGAGGCAAAGCAGCCGCACCATTTCAATATCGGTACGCGCTTCGGCGATCCGCTGTTCCCAGATGCTGTGTTCGATGATCGGCTTGCCGAAGGCCACCCGGGACATCAGGCGCTTCACCGTTTTTTCCAGCGCCACTTCGGATGAGGCGATGGTGCGCATCGTGTGATGGATGCGGCCAGGCCCCAGACGCCCCTGCGCGATTTCAAAGCCGCATCCCTCGCCCAGCAGCATATGCTCGGCGGGAACCCGGACATTGTCCAGCTTCACCTCAAAATGGCCGTGCGGGGCGTGGTCATACCCGAACACCGGAAGATAGCGCACAATCTCTATGCCCGGCGCATCGCGCGGCACCAGGACCATGGATTGCTGCCGATAGGGCGCGGCATCCGGGTCGGTCTTGCCCATGACGATGAAGAAGGCGCAACGCGGATGCCCCGCGCCGGACGACCACCATTTGCGGCCGTTGATGACATATTCATCGCCTTCACGGCGGATCTCGGTCTGAATATTGCGCGCATCGGACGAAGCGACGGCCGGTTCGGTCATCAGAAAAGCCGAACGCGTTTCGCCATTGGCCAGCGGGATCATATATTTGCGCTTCTGCTCCGGTGTGCCGTACCGGTGAAGCACTTCGAAATTCCCCGTGTCGGGCGCCATGCAGTTGAACACCTCGGTCGCCCAGGACAGACGGCCCATCAGTTCGGCGATGGGCGCATATTCGACATTGGTGAGGCCGACGCTGGTGAAAAATTCGTCATCATGCTCCGATGGCGGCATGAAGAGATTCCATAAACCCTCCGCCCGTGCCCTGGCCTTCAGTTCATCGAATATGGGCGGGATCTCCGTCCAGCGATCGATTTCGGCGCATTGCTTCTCGTACAGAGGCACTGCAGGATAGATGTGGTCGTCCATGAAAGCGCGGACACGCTCCATCCATTCCTTCGATTTTTTCGACTGTTCGAAATTCATATCTTCCTCGGTCAGCACGGAAAATTGGGGACGGTGCTGGGCATATCTCCCTTTCGGCGGCGTGCCGGTTTCGATTGTTGATTACTCGACCGGCCGGTCGGTTGTCAACAAAACGAGAAAATTTTTTGTCGGCTCAAGATTGACAGCCGACCGGTCGGTCGGCATTAAATTGCTGGAGAGAGGAATCGCGATTATGGCAAATGCGTTGATTGAATCGGCCCTGCTCCGACGCCACGCCCCCTATACAATCGGCGGATATGCGCTGCTCCGGGAAATTACGGACCAGGACGGCGCGCTGCCCGCCCGATTGAAGGCCTTGCTGATGGCGGTTGCCGCAGTCGCCCGTAATCGCGACGCGTTGGCTGCTCGCGAATTGGCGCGTGGGGTCACACTGGGCCTGGAGCTGAAGGAGGCCGTCGCAGGATTGATCGTGCTCAGCAGCCTCCGGGGTGAAGGCGCGGCGCTGGCCTTTCAGGCGCTGCTGGAACAGGCCTATCCCGAAGCACGCGAAGAAGCCCCGCCCCCGCCTGAACTGACCGTCGCGCCGGGGGAAGCACTGGCGAACTTCACCAGCTATTTCGGTACGGTTCCGGCGCCGCTGGCGCTGATGCTGAAACTGCTGCCCAAGGGGGCCGACGCCTATTATCTGATGCGCAAGGGCAGCATCGATTCCAACCCGCTCAGCCCAAAATATGGGGAATTGCTGCTGATCGTCATACTGGCGGCGGACTACAGCCCGATGACCGCAACCCATGTTCCCGCCGCGCGCAAGGCGGGCGCGTCCGACGAAGAAATCGCCGAAGCCATCATCTGCGCCATCCCGGCCGGCGGCATCGCGGCATGGATGGGCGCTGCGCCCTTCCTGGCGGCCGAATAGCGGCGCCATGCAGGTTGAACCCATTTCCTATCGCGTAGAGGCCGGCGTGGCGGTTGCCCGGATAGATAATCCGCCGGTCAATGCGCTTGGCCCCGGCGTCCGACATGGCCTGATGAAAGCTATCCAGGCGGCATCGGCCGATCCGCAGGTCGCGGCGCTGATCCTGACCGGCACCGGCAATGCCTTTGTCGGCGGCGCGGATATTCGCGAATTTGGCAAGCCCTATGCCGACCCCAACCTATGGGATATCAACAACGCGCTCCTGACGATGCGCAAGCCGGTCGTCGCCGCGATCAATGGCTTCGCCTTTGGCGGCGGGTTCGAATTGGCGCTGCATTGCCATTGGCGAGTCGCATCGCCGAATGCCAGCATAGGGCTACCTGAGGTGCGTCTTGGGCTGATGCCGGGGGCGGGCGGAACGCAATATTGGACCCGTCTGGCCGGCCCCGAGTCGGCGCTGAAATCGCTGACCAGTGGCGCACCAGTGAGTGCGCGGGATGCCAGTGCACTGGGCCTGATCGATGCCGTAGTGGACGGCGACATACTGGCTGGCGCGATAGATTTCGTCCGGCATCGGCTTGGTTCGGCACTGCCGGACATGGCCGCACGGACCCAGCGCATCAATGATGTCGATCCGGAATTATTCGACCGTTTCCGTGCTGAAAACGCCGCCCGCTGGAAGGGTCCGTTCGCGCAGAACAGGATCGTCGATTGCATTGAGGCGGCCTGTTTCCATCCCCTGCCGGAAGGCCTTGCCCTGGAAAAGGCGGCCTTCGCCGAATGCGAAGCCAGTCCCCAGGCCAAGGCGCTGATGCACCTCTTCTTCGCCGAGCGGAAGGCGGGGAAAATTTCCGACACGAATCAGGGCGGAGAAGCGGAACGGGTGGAAATCAGGTCTGCCGGAGTCATTGGCGCTGGGACCATGGGCGGCGGGATCGCCATGGCGCTCGCCAACGCGGGCATTGCCGTGACGCTGGTTGATGTCTCCGACGCCGCGCTCGACCGCGGCTTGGACATTGTTGCAGGCAATTATGCCACGTCAGTCAAACGCGGCAGCATGAGGCAGGCAACGGCCGATGCCGCGCTGGCGCGGATCGGGCGGACGACCGCGCTCGAAGATCTGAATGGCTGCGATCTCATCATCGAGGCCGTGTTCGAGGATATGGACGTCAAACGCGATCTGATCGCCCGGCTGGACAGCGTATCGCGGCCTGACGCGATTTTGGCGAGCAACACCTCCACTCTGGACATCGACGCGCTGGCGGCAGCCTCGACCCGGCCGGACCGCTTCGTGGGAATGCACTTCTTCAGCCCCGCCAACGTCATGAAACTGCTGGAGGTGGTGCGCGGCGGGCAGACGCGCGCCGATGTGCTGGCCAGCGTGCTGGCGCTCGGCAAGCGGATGGGCAAGATTCCCGTGCTGGCGGGCAATGGCGAAGGCTTCATCGGCAACTACATCCTCGATGCCTATGGGCGGGAGGCGGATTTCCTCATCGAGGATGGAGCCACACCCTGGCAGGTTGATGCCGTCATGCGCGAATTCGGCTTCGCGATGGGCCTGTTCGCGATGCGCGACATGGCCGGGCTGGACGTGATCCAGCGCGTCCGCCAGCAGCGGCGCGAATGGGCGCGGCCGGGACGCTATCCGCTGGTCGCCGATCGCATCTGTGCGCTTGGCCGCTTCGGGCAGAAGAGTGGCAAGGGCTATTATGTTTACGACGGGCGCAAGGGCAGCCCCGATCCGGAAATCGACGTGTTGATCGAAACCGTGTCGGGCGCGCGTGGCATCGCGCGCAGGCCAGTCAAAGATACGGAAATATCGCAGCGTATCCTGTGCGCCATGGTGAATGCGGGCGTGCGCCTGCTGGAGCAGGGGATCGCACAGCGGGCAAGCGACATCGATCTGGTCATGGTCCATGGCTACGGCTTCCCCGCCTATCGTGGCGGGCCGATGCATTGGGCCGAGCAACAGGGGCTGGCGGTCATCGTCGAGTCCATAAGAGAATTTCAAGCGGCGGATGGCGACCGGTGGACACCGGCGCCCTTGCTCGAGCGGCTGGCGCAGCAGGGGCTGTCCTGGCCGGACTGATGAATGGAAGGACATTATTCATGCGTGAAGCCGTTATCGTTTCCATCGCCCGCACGCCCATAGGCCGTGCCTATCGGGGCAGCTTCAATGACACTCAGGGGCAGGCGCTGGCCGGACATGCCGTGTCCGCCGCCGTCGAGCGCGCGGGCATCGAGCCTGAGCAGATCGACGATGTCGTCATGGGCTGCGCGCTGCAGCAGGGATCGACGGGGTTCAATATAGCGCGGCAAGCTGCCCTGCGGGCCGGTTTCCCGCTGACCGTGCCGGGAATGACGGTCGATCGCCAGTGCGGTTCGGGACTAATGGCGATTGCGACGGCCGCCAAGCAGATCATCTGCGATTCGATGATGGCCGTTGTCGCTGGCGGGGTCGAATCGGTTTCGCTCGTGCAGAACGACAAGGCCAACCAGTATCGCGTGCAGGACCCCTGGCTCGACGCGCATGTGCCGCAACTTTACATGTCGATGCTGGAGACAGCGGAGATTGTCGCGGACCGTTATGGCATTTCCCGCGAAGCGCAGGATGAATATGCGCTGGAATCGCAGCGACGGACCGCACAGGCCCAAGCGGAAGGCCGGTTCGATGCGGAGATCGTTCCCGTCGATGCCGAAATGCTCGTCTTCGACAAGGCGACCGGCATTTCCAGCCGGAAGAGCGTTCGGGTCACGGCGGATGAGGGCAACCGGCCCGACACCACACTGGAAAGCCTCTCCGCGCTGAAGCCGGTGTTCAAGGACGGGCAGCGGCTGAAGGAAGGGCGGTTCATTACCGCAGGCAATGCGTCGCAGCTGTCCGACGGCGCGGCCGCGCTGGTGCTGATGGAAGGGAGCGAGGCGGCGCGGCGCGGGCTGGAGCCGCTCGCCCTCTATCGCGGCATGGCGGTCGCTGGCTGCGATCCTGCCGAGATGGGCATCGGGCCGGTCTTCGCGGTACCGAAGCTGTTGGGCAATGCGGGCCTGTCGGTCGATGACATCGGCCTGTGGGAGCTGAACGAGGCGTTCGCCAGTCAGGTCCTCTATTGCCGGGACAAGCTGGGCATTCCGCAGGAGCGGCTGAACGTGTCGGGCGGCGCGATCTCCGTCGGGCATCCCTATGGCATGTCGGGGGCGCGGATGACCGGGCATGTCATATTGGAAGGGCGGCGGCGCAAGGCGAAATATGGCGTGGTGACGATGTGCATCGGCGGCGGACAGGGAGCAGCAGGCCTCTTCGAGATTTTGTAAGCCAATAGGGTTGGGAAGATTGACAGTGGATGCGCTGTCCTATAATTATCGACCGAACGGTCGGTCATGTGTTTAATTTGAAACAGGAGCAGAACATGGAACTTGAGAGAGACGTCATTCAATATGAGCTGGCCGATAATGGCATTGCCACCATCTGGCTGAACCGCCCGCACAAGCGCAATTGCGTCAGCCCGCAGCTGCTGCGCGAGTTGGAGGCCGCCGTCGATCGCGCGGCCGCCGATGAAAAGGCGCTGGCCGTCGTGTTCCGGGGACGCGGCAACACCTTCTGTTCGGGCGCGGATTTGGACCAGCTTGTCGGGCCGGTGCTGCAGGAAACGACGACCTCGCTCCAGCTCGCCATCGATTCGGCGCGCACCTATGACAAGATATACAACATGAAAAAGCCGACCATCGCCGCGGTCGAGGGTTATGCGGTCGCGGGCGGTTTCGAGCTGTTCATTTCGTGCGACTTTTCGGTCGCAACCTCTGACGCGAAGATCGGCGACTTCCACATCCGTCGCGCCCTGTTCGGCGGCGCCGGCCCCATCTATCGCTTGCCCCGCTATATTGGCATGCGCAAGTCGAAGGAGCTGATGCTCACCGGCAAGCTGCTCACCGGCGACGAATGCGTCGAATGGGGCCTGTGCAACGCCGCTGCGCCCGCCGAGGAATTCGACAAGCTGATCGAGGATTTCTGCGCGCCGCTGATCGACAAGAGCCCCTTCTGCATGTGGATGACCAAAATGGCCGTCAATCGCGGCCTTGATGCCGATACGGATTCGCTCATCACCCTTGAAACCATGACTTGCAACGTGGTCCATCACAGCCAGGATGCGAAGGAAGGCGTGAGCGCGTTCCTAGAGAAGCGCAAGCCGGTCTGGACGGGCAAGTAATACCAGTCGTCCGAAGCCTTGACTCGTCGTTCCCGCGAAGGCGGGAACCCATCTCCTGACCGTTCCGCCCAGACACCGTTTCGGGAGATGGATCCCCGCCTTCGCGGGGATGACGATTGGGGTTAAAGGTTCGGGCGGTTGGCATGAGAGCGGACACGAACAAGGAGAGTGCAGCATGGCAGTCAGCATGGTCGTTCTGGCCGGTCGCCCGCCAGAGTGGACGGTCCAGCAGTTCACTGACTGGTGGCGCGGCGACCATGCCGCGATGGCGCGGCGGCTGCCCTCGCTCATTGCCTATCGCCACGGGGTCGTCGTGGATGATTATGATCATCCCGACGCCCCGGCCTGGGACGGGCATGCCGTGCTCACCTTCCCCAGCCGCGCGCATCTGGACGCGGCGCTCAAGTCGGAGGAATGGGCCGCAGCCGTCCGCCATACCGGGCGGATGAAGGGCAAGCGGCTGATCGTCATTACCGAGGAAGTCGACCTGCTGGCGCAGGGCGATGCCTCCGGCGCAGCAGGGGACGCGCAATGACCGACGCATTCGCGCCCGGCTTCGTCCCAGCCCTGTTCCGTATGGATGGCAAGGTGGCGCTCATCACCGGCGGGCGCGGCGACCTGGCCCGGGTTCTGGCCTCCACCCTCGCCGATCTGGGCTGCGACGTCGCCCTCGCCTCCCGGCATGAGGCCGACTGCGCGGACCTTGCCGCCGAAATAGCCGAACGCTTTGGCCGCCGCGCCATCGGCCTTCGCTGCGACATCGCCAATGAAAGCGAAGTCGAGGCAGCAGTGAATGCCGTCGTCGAACGGCTGGGACGGCTCGACATCCTTGTGAACAATGCCGGCGCGTCCTGGTGGGGCCTGCCGCAGGACATTCCTTTGTCGGGCTGGCAGAAAGTTGTGGACGTCAACCTGACCGGCACCTTCCTGGCCGCGCGTCATGCCGCGCGGCACATGATCGCGGCGGGCGGCGGATCGATCATCAACATCGCATCGGTCGGCGGCTTCCTGTCTTATCGGCCGGAAGCGGGGCAGGTGGTCCCCTATACTACCACCAAGGCGGCGATCATTCACCTGACCTCGGACCTAGCGGCGCAATGGGCCGACCACGGCATCCGCGTCAACGCCATCGCGCCGGGATCGGTGGAAACAGGCATGACGCAGACCGTGCCGGAGGAGCAAAAGCGCAAGCTCCGCGATGCCATATTGCTCCGCCGCCTGGCGCAGCCGGTAGAGATGGCCGGCGCGCTGGCGCTGCTGGCGTCCGACGGCGGCAGCTTCATGACAGGGCAGACCATTTTGGTGGACGGAGGCCAGTCGCTTGCCTGAGAAAGCATGCCGTTATTTTTCGGCCGATGGACTTGAATGGACGGACGCGCGGCTATGGCCGCAATTTCTATCGCTTTGCGCGCGGGATCGCGATGCGATCGCAGTCGTCGATCCTGAGGGCCGGGAATGGCGGCGCGGCGAATTGCTCGCTTTGGCCGAACCGATCATCACGTCCCTGCAAGCCGCTGGTGCCCCCGACAACGCCCGGATCATGATTGAAGGGCGCAAGCAGGTTTCGACCATGGCAGCGGCGCTCGCCGTCTCGGCCATTGGCGGCATCATCTGCCCTTATTCCCCGGCATTGTCCGCGGCGGACCTTGGCGTGCTCGAAGCCCGTCTGGGCCATTTCGCGCGGTTCGCCTATGCGGACGGTGAGGACAAGGGCAAGCACATCGGCGCCCTGACGCTGATAGCCGGTCCCATGGACGCCCCGCAATCCACCGACGAACGCGACGCGCCGACGGCGCTCATCGGCTTCACCTCCGGAACGACGGGCGTGCCCAAGGCGGTGATGCATGGCCCTGCCGCGCTGAATTATACCTCACGTGCCTGCGCCATGATTGCCGGACTGCCCGAAGGCCAGCCCATATTGGGCGTCGTCCCGTGGGATAGCGCGCCGGGTTTCACCTTCACCGTCCATTTCGCCCTGTCGCTCGGGCACCCGCTGATCGTGGTGGATCGCTGGGACCCGGCGGCGGCGCTGAGACTGGCGGAACGCTATCGTTGCGGCTGGGGCATCTGCGTGCCCACGCACCTGTTTTCCATGGTGGAGGCCGCGCGCAAGGGCGACTGGTCGGGTTCGCTCTCGATCCGCGCGCTTGCCGTGGGCGGCAGCGCCATGACGCCCGAACTCATCGCCGATACGGAGCGCTTGCTGGGCATCGCGGCGCTGCGCATGTTCGGCATGTCGGAATGCATGGGCCATGCCTCCACCCTGCCCAGCGATCCGCTGGAGCGGCGGCAGCATAGCGACGGACGCTCCTTCCCCGGCACGCGCGACGAGGCGTTCGACGAGGCGCTGAACATGCTGCCGCGCGGTCAGCGGGGCCAGGCCGGCGTCAAGGGGCCATCGCTGTTCTTGGGCTATTGCCAGGGTCTGGGCGATGGCGGCGCGCAACTGACGGCGGACGGTTATCTGTTGACCGGCGACGAGATCATTTGCGACGCGGACGGCTATGTGAAGGTCGTCGGCCGCATCAAGGACCAGATCATTCGCGGCGGCTACAATATCGATCCCGCCGAGGTGGAGGCCGCCATATTGCGGCATCCGGCCATATTGGAGGTTGCGGTCGTGGCGGTGCCAGAAGCGCGCCTCGGCGAACAGGCCTGTGCGGTCTGCACCATAAGGGCCGGACATGACGCGCCGGACCTGCCATCCCTGACCCAGGCGCTGGACAAGATCGGCCTCACCAAGAAGAAGTGGCCCGAGCACCTCCTTCTGGTCGAGAAGATGCGCTACACGCCGACGGGAAAGATCGACAAGAAGGCGCTGGCCGCAATGGCGCGTGAGACGCTTCTGGCGCAAAGGGCCGAATAACTTCGCGCGTTGCCATCTTGGGTGGTCATGAATGACTTCGGCTGGGTCTTTGCTGCCATAACTCCCCTCCCGCTTGCGGGAGGGGCTGGGGGAGGGCCTGTTAGGGAAATGGCGGTGACATGCCCTCCCCTAACCCCTCCCGCAAGCG